>ENA-UPTA01000004-UPTA01000004.1-activated-sludge-metagenome-genome-assembly--contig:-NODE-4-length-257541-cov-9.850271_pt1 | contig 257541 bp, 215 predicted proteins | sample MGYA00238184_ERZ773361 | MGnify/ENA primary metagenome ERZ773361 (study PRJEB29100, sample SAMN05720205) | activated sludge metagenome | isolation source: anaerobic digester from wastewater...
CCCTTATCTCGGTTGCGCCGAGTTGCAGGAGCTGGCGAAGCACGTCTTCAGTTACGAAAGAAGAGTCAATATTGTCAAATATTTCCTGTTCTTTTGGTCCTCTGAGGAGTATTTTTCCAAGGAAGCTGTTTCTTGAAGCTGCGACTTTGAGGATGGCGACAGGAAGGTTCTCTGGTGAGCCCTCAACCTCGACTATTACATCTCTTATTCCCGCTTTGTAGAGCTTTTCAAGGCCTGTTTCAGTTATCTTTTTGCCTGCGGCGATGAGGGTTTTCCCTTCGGAGTCAAGTGCCGGTTCGACAAGGATTTTGCCTATCAGTTCGTCGTTTCTTTCAACCTTTACAAACTCGCCGAGATTGATTGTTTCTACTTCATCCCTGCTTATGGTTCTTACTTTAAAGAAATTGTTCTGGATGAGCTTTCTGGCCACTGTTCCATCAACGAGATCGCCTATCCTGCCGACATTTGCTATATCTTCGCCAAGAAACCTGTAAAGTGCTTCAGAGTTGATGTTTCCGAGTTTAAATTTGACTGGCTGTGCATCAAGCGATGCAATTTTTATTGTTCCAGCATCGACATAGGAAACAACGCCAGACTCTTTTGCCAGGACAACAGAGCAGTTGTCCACTACGATCTGGTGTTCCATGCCAGTGCCAACCCTTGGGGCCTCTGGCTGGATGAGTGGAACGGCCTGGTGTTGCATGTTGCAGCCCATGAGGGCACGGTTTGCTTCATCGTGCTCAAGGAACGGAATGATTGTGGCTGAAGCTGAGAAGACCTGGTTTGGCGAAATATCTATGAGGTCAACATCGAGAGGCTCAACCTCTACAATTTCTCCACCTTTTTGCCTGCAGATGGCAGTACCTTTGATTATTCCCTTGCGGTCAGTCTCGGTGTTTGCCTGTGCGATGTTGTAGTTTTCCTCATCATCGGCAGTCAAATAGATGACTTCGTCTGTGACCCTTCCTTCTATGACCTTGAAATACGGGGCCCTTATGAAGCCAAATTCGTCTACGATTGAGTGCGAGGTCAGCGAGTTGATAAGACCGATGTTCCCGCCTTCAGGTGTTTCAATAGGGCATATCCTTGAGTAATGGCTGTGGTGGACGTCACGCACATCTGCACCAGCACGATCCCTGTTGAGGCCGCCTGGTCCAAGGGACGATAGTTTACGCTTGTGGGTGAGGGCAGCGACAGGATTTGTCTGGTCCATGAACTGGGAAAGCTGGCCGAGGCCGAAGAATTCCCTCATGGCCGCAATTATTGGCCTGACGTTGATAATGTTTTGGACGGTAAGCTCTTCGTCTGGGAGAGTGATGATCTTTTCCCTTACAATCTTGAGCATTCTGAGGAAGCCGACCCTGAGCTGGTTTTCAAGCAATTCACCAACCGCCCTGATGCGCTTGTTTGCAAGGTGGTCCTTGTTGTCCGGTGGGACATTGCCCAGTTTTAGCTGGAACAAGAATTTCAGGATTGCTCTTACGTCTTCAAGCGTAACGAGGTTGGAGTCAAGATTTAGCTCGAGTTTTTTATTGATTTTGTATCTACCCACGACCGAGAGATTATTTCTTCTTGGATCTCTGAGCAGGTTGTGAATAAGGCTCTCGGCGTTTTCGATTGTTGGACGTTCACCAGGCCTGATGTGCTTGAACATATCAACAAGAGCTTCTTCTCTTGTTTTGGTCTGGTCTTTTTCGAGTGTGGCCACAATGAAACTGGCTATGTCTTTGTCAAAGTATTTTACTTTTTTGATTCCAAGGCGTTTTATTTCATCGAGGATTATGTTGGTAAGTGTTGTACCGGCTTGATAAAGATCATCACCGGTCGTTGGGTGATAAATGGCATCGGCAAGAGGTTTCCCTTTTGCCCTATCGAGATCAGTTTTATTGTCAGACTTTGCTTCGGAGGTTTTGTCCTGGTTGAAGAGGTTGCGGATTTCATCATCCGTGTAATCGCCCATCACCCTTAGCAATTCTGTGACGGGGAATTTCTTGGATTTTTTATCTATCTTGACATAACAAATGTCATCATCGCCCATTTCAAACTCGAGCCATGAACCCCTGTCTGGTATGACGGTTGCCATGGCCCTGTTTCTGTTTGAGTTTGGCAGTTGCTCAAATTCGAAATAAACTCCTGGTGAGCGCACGAGCTGGGAAACAACGACACGTTCAACGCCGTTGATTATGAATGTTCCGGCATCTGTCATTTGGGGAAGCTCTCCAGCAAAAAGCTCCTGCTCTTTTATTTCACCGGTTTCTTTATTTATAAGCCTAACAGTGAGTTTTAGCGGTACGGTATATGTCAAACTGCGCTGTTTGCATTCAAGCTGACTGTAGGGTGGATCGCCGAGTGTGTAATCAATAAACTCAACTTCGACTTTTCCCGATTCACGAAGTGAACGATCTTCGTTCAATGAAGCAATGAGGTTCTTGAGATCCTCAGTCAAAAACCTTTTGTAAGAATCGGTCTGGATTCTTATCAAATCTGGTGGATTGACCTCGGTTCTTCTCTTGCCAAACCAAACCCGTTCAATTCTCATGTGGTTTCCTTCCTACCCCACTCATCAGGGCATACGAATTGCTAGGGGCATATTCACAAAAGAATATCCTAACCTATGGCCCTTTTAATGTCAATGAACAATGGTTAAGGTAACCACACTCTTTCAATTACTATAAAACCTTTGAGCAGGTCGGCATTTAGTGTGCATTCAAGCACAGACCTGAGAATTTCTTGCGTCAGATAGAACGAACCATCCACCAGTGACGGCGCATTTGGCAATTGTATCTGTGTGCCTCCAGAGAGAGCGACCGTTGATCCTGACTCAAAGATGATTGATTTTCCAAATATGTCGAGTTTGCAGGTGTTTGCCTCCTGGGAAACCTGGAACGAGGCACCGAAAATTACCCGTAAAGCGTCTACTGGTATCAATCCATCTTTTGTCAGGGAGGATTGCATCACGCCGATCACGTCACCTTTTTGGTTGAAAACTTCTTTCTGGCCAACAACAATTCGGCCCCAACCCTGGGCATATACCGGGATTTCTACTGTTTCAGTGGCGATATTTCCTGCCTGGTCGACAGCTTCAATCTTGATCTGGTTTTTGCCAGGTATCAAAGAAACGCTGGCCTGATAAATGTCGTAAACCACGGTTGCATCTTTGCCATTAATCTTGACAGAAGCCCCTGGCTCAACCCTTCCCTTTATTACAAATTCTTGTGCGCCAACAAGCTCTGGGAATTTTGGCACAAGCAATTCTGGTTTTATGGTGTCGAGCATTATTGAAAGTTGCAGTGTTTTTGATGGGCCTTTTGAAAGCTGGGACACGATAACCACAAAATTCGGGCCTTCAACAATGGATACCTTTGTGGTGAAAGAGCCATCCTGGGCAACCTGGGTCAGTTTTCCATTGATTACCAGCGTTGCTCCCGGGGATGTCTTGCCTTTCAATGTGACAGTTTGTTTGTTGGTGAGGGATGGATATGGGTCAACCTCAAGAACTGGAGGCTCGGTTTGGTCACCTGTGTATTCGATGATTTCTCCGGGCACAAAACCTTTGACTGTCGCAGATATAATGATCTTCATGACTGATTTGGGCTCTATTTCAAGTATTACTTTCCCGTTTGCATCAGTTTGGCCTTCGGCATCAACATCCTCGCCCTTAACCCTTACTGTGGCATTTGGTATTACTGCTTTTGTGGCCCTATCAACGATCTGAATAGTTAAGGTATTTTTGACTCCGTTAATGATCTTTGATGGTGAGAGAAGCACTGGAACAATTCCGGGTGAGCTGTCTAGTGCAGCAATCGGGTAAATGGAGAAGTATTCAGGGGCATCTTTTATGGTGAATTCAAATGGTTCCTTGTCCAGTAAAGTGTTTTTGCATGTGTATCCGAGTTGTATGACTGACTTACCTTGTCCTGTTGGGTTTAGAGTGAGATAGGTGTAAGGAACACTTCCTGGCTCAAATGCGTAGAAGCCGCCCTGGGAAAGGAAGCTCTCATTTGCTCCAGTGGCCATTATATAACCACCGCCAGTTATCTGGAGGTCCCTGTCATCGGCTGGCATTATTTCTACCAGTATGTGGTTGTCAGTGGCATAGGCCAGATCAAAGTTGTTCTGGTCAAGCAACCCTATTGAAAGTGGCATCTTGCTTTCCGCTGATTTAAAGGCCATCTTTGGCGTTTCAAGCGAGAGCATTGTCTCTGGGAAAGCGTCCCAGTCGAGGGCAAATGTTCCATCTCTGGAACCCATGGTTGAACCTTCTAATGGCCCGGGATTTGTCTTGTACTTGAATCTGGTGTAATGGAAACCAGGATCCGTGTAGTTTGAGAAAGGAGCACCTGCCACATCTGCAAAGAGATCGTCAGTTGAGTATGAGTTGAGGCCAACTAGACCACCCACCTTGCATACATCTTCGGCAAAAATATAGAATTTGCATGAACCAAGCTCATTCAGAGGTAGAGTATCCTTGACATCTAGAATGCCGTCCTTTTCCCTGTCGGCGAAAAGATATATACCCTCGTGAGGATTGTTGTATATGCAACCAAGGCCCCACCCATATGGAGTAGGTTTGTACTCCGGCTGGACAATCATATTTGGCCTGTCCGAGAACGTATCGTTATTGTAATGGATATTTGTTGTGTTGTAGAGGACTGGCTCATTACGCCTTAATATTGTTACTGCTCTTAATTGTTCATCCCACGTGAAGAATTCCCTCTTTGTCAGGAATGAACTAAATTGGAGTATCTCACCATTTGATCTCTGGAGCTGTCTGTCCCCGTTCCAGTCCAATCCAAGGTGAACACTGTATTTTGTTTCACACCTTTCGCAAGGGAAGAAACTTCTTGGGCGCCAGTTGGCGGGGACATTTATAAATGGGGTGAAGTGTGCCGGATATGTTATCTTGTCACCACAAATCCTCACCTCTTTTGGAGGCTGTTTGAGAATAAAGCCTTGCCGGTTCTTGCAGACGGCTGTTACCTCATAAACCCTGTTGGATCCAGCAGTGAGCAAGAAATCCGGTTCACCAGGAGTTGTGAAAACTTTTCTTTCCGGATCATCAAGGTTGGTAACATTGTATTCAACGACTGGAAGCTCAACCTTGATCTTGGTTGTTCCAAAGTGTTTTCTGTTGGGTGTGTAAACAGTAAGATAGAATTCACCTGCATCATTGGCACAGAAGCCTTTAAATTGATATATCCCATCTTTTGAACGCGAGAAGTCAATCTGGATTGGTTCAAATGACCTCTTCTTGGCATCTTCCCAATCAGAGTAGAGAAACATGTTGGCATAGTAATTATAGGAAACGTTGTGAAGGTCCGTTCTTACCCAGTAATATTGCGGCAATCTTGCGTCTGGGCCAAAGAACAGCTCGTCATCCGGGAACCAGTCCTTAAAGCAGTGAAGCCATGCTCTATCAGGCGGAACTTCATTGTCTCCGCTCATATCCCTTACGCCCTGGAGAAGGTCGACAGGAGTGCCTGTTGCGTCGGTTACCCTTATGGTTAAAGGCTTAGATGGATCAGCCATCTCATTTACAACTCCAGCTGTAAGTGGTTGTGGCGAAATCTCAACGGTGAGGTCATCTTTTGGCCCAATGTTTGCTTTGGCTTCACCTGCCAGATAGACCTCGTGTGTATAGCTCAGTTCAAACCATTCGTGGTAATAGTATGGTGAATAGGACCTATCATTATTGTCGTCACCATATTTGTAAGCGGTAACATAAACGCTTGTTTCTTCCTGTTCTGAAATGACATGGTCGGCAGGTGTCATCATTCTTCTCATGCCACCCATATTCATGCCGCCAATGTCCATTCCTACATCGGTGATCTGGCAACCCGTTTCTTTTGTGAGATCAAGTTCGTAAATACCATCGTTTCTGTTGAATGTTCTGGCATCATACATTCCACCGTTCCACAGGTTTGTTGCAAGATCATAGGTGCCAATTATTTCTGTCTCATATTCAGAGAAACTTATTTTTCCATTTTCGTTAAAATCATCACGTTCGGAGTACATCCTGCCGCCGCTGCGCGAATTACCTCTCATTGGCATTGGTGTTCCCATTGTTCTTCCATCACCCATGCCCATATGGATTGGCTCATCCATTCCTTCGATCTGGAAGGCGATTCCCCTATCCTGCCAGATATAGACGAAAGCGTTGTTGCACGCCTCCTCTATCTGCATGTCTTCCTGTTCGGTGATTTTTATTTTGAAGTGATGGTCCTGATCAACCGGAATTGCGTCTGGAAGGCCCGTGATTGTGAGCCCATGCACCCTTATTCCAAACTCGTTTTTATTGCCACAGCAGTCCTGGAATTTCTTTATTGTGCCGTCAAATAGCTCAACTTCGATTTCTATTCTGCCTGAACCAACAGGGGTCAATTCGTCAATCTTTATAACGTTTGAAACACCTGTATAATCCAGCCTTTTGTTCCATATGAGGAACTTGTTGAATTCGTCAGGTGTAAATGTGATTTTGTCTGGGCCAAAACCTATTTCACCGATCCAGTTTTGCCCTTCGAACTCGTACCATTGATAGTTAGTACTGTCTATGACTACTTTTCCAGTGAAATCATATATGATTGGAAGTCTGACCATTCCCTCAAAGGCAAAATCAGTTGTGACCCTTCCAGTTATCGGATCCATTATCTTTGGCCTCTTGAATGGCCCTGTAACCGTGAGTTTTTTTATTAATCTTTTGAATGGCGTTGGATTTGATGTAGTCCCGGGGTTGAATGTCAAGTGGGTACCATTTGAGTCTTTCAAAACGAAATAAATGCCATAATCGGTAAGTGGGAAGAATTCGGTACCAAGCTTGTTAAAGTTTACCTTCCTTTGTTTTTTGTCTTCATCGGGGTTTTTGCCAAGCGCTTCCTTGTTTGCATTGAGCCTTTGTCCCCATTCGGACCATATTGCAGGATATGAATTATAACCACAAATCTGAGCTCTGGCAAAAGGAATATTTATGATCCTGCTCAGGTGCGCTTGTCCGCCCGGATAGACCCTGAAATCGTCCTGCAGGTTCCTTAGCATTGGATTGTATGGATGTTGAATTTGCGGAGTTGGCGGCGAGATCTGGTTTATGGAGTTTCTCCCTGCCGTGTAATCCAGTTGCGAGAATTGCAGACCATGATCAATGACCTCGAGTTCTGAAAAGTTGAGTACTGGATCGAGTGTAAGGACTTTTGCTGTTGCATAACCGCTGTAATCAAGACCAAGGTGATCGTCAAGCAGGAAGTGTGAAGGATGGACTGGCAGTTTGCTGTTGTAATCGAACATGATATTGAAACTGCTTATTCTCAGCCTTATCTGGGTGTTCTCTTTTGGTTTTACAAGACCCAGTGCCCATCCGCCGGTGTCTGTATCTGTGAATGTTGAAGCGCTGGTGATATATGTTGGGACACCATAGGTCTCAATTTTTCCGAATTTGACACCTGTTTTTGGGTCCGTTGTGATACCATCAAACAATCCAAGTTCGTCACCCTTTGTGACTACTCCCCAGGCGAGGAAGCCATCGTCATCACCCCATGTTTGGGCCATCTGTGAGGAATTGTTCACATCAACCAGCGATGCCTGTGAGGATACCTCTATTGGCCTGGATGTCCCTACAAATAGAGGCGGCATAAAGCTTGGATCATCACCAACATAGTCGCCCGAATCAAGTGCTCCAGGAACATAGCCTATGTCGTTCCAATACCAGAAGTAATATGTTTTGTCTATGTTGTACTGGATTATGTATCGCTGTCCGTTTTCACCTATGGCGGTTGCCATCCAGTTTACTCCGCCACCTGTTGCATTATAAAGAACGATTGTTTGCTGGTCCTTATTGAGGGCAAACGGGATGCAGCATGGGTCGTTAATATCGAGCATGTTGTCTGCGTCATAGGTTTCAAGAGAGATGTTCGGGTACCTCTCTTCGAGCATATCCAGACACTTTCTTGTGGAATTTATTTCGAGCCTTTCACTCCTGACTTTCAGATAGCCCTTTTCCCATGCGTCATATTTGTTTGCAAGCGAGATTGGAACAGCTGGTTGTGGCCATGGAGGAGGAACTGCAGTGAGGGTGTTTTTGTTGTTCTGAACGTTGTCTGTGGGCATGTATTTTGTCAGGTAGAACATGTCCTGATAGGGTCCATCTGGTGGTGCTACTTTTACTGGGTCGCCAAAATCTGCAAAAGCTGTTACAACGAGCGGATCATACCTTCCATTTGAATAAAGTGAACCCTGATAAGGGGTTATTTCGAAATAGATTTCCCTGTCGGTATCAGTTATTGTGCTTGTCTGTTCCCAAGGAATTTTTCCATAAGTTGCCGGTGACCTGAGGGTAATATAAATTTTTTGGTTTTTTTCTAGCAGAACAGGACTCTTAACACGTAGCTTTGATGTCTGTTCAACGCGCAGTTCCCTGTCAACATAAAGATCGAGACCAACTTTTCCAGGAAGTACTGGGATGTCTATTGCTGTTGGATGACCACACTTACCGATTGAAAAACCATGAGCTTTGTATTCATGGACAAAACAACCCCATTCATCAACAATATCACTGCATGGATATGAGTAGTAGCCGATTTTTATCTGGCTCATCCTAACGTCACCGTAGTCGATGATCAGGTTATCGTTAACATCATTGTAGATGTCTTCGCCAACATCATATTCGCCGTTTGGCTGGCTCTCACCATGGATCACATCGTAGAAACGTAGTGTGGTTGGCAAATTAAGGAGTGGGGCGCCACAGTCCAGGTCGCCTGCGGTTACGTTTGTACCGGCTTTGTAGGTGACAGTATTATTGCTCTTTGTGATTGTGACCTCTGTCATCCTTATGTCGGCTGATTCTACCTGATTTGTATTGCTTCTGTATTTCCTGTAAATCGATCTCTGGCAACCAAACGCACCCGTTCCAATATCAGTGCATCTATATGCAGAGGAAAAACCTATTAGGCCTTCACCGCCCCAAGGAGGTGGCGATGTTCTTCCTGCATCTGGCGACTGGAGACCTTCCTCGGCTCCAAGATAACTTTCGGAATGTTTTCCAGCCAAGAAGTCTGAATTGACATTGTTTGGGAACACCTCCGGGCTTGGCCCGAGAAGGTTGTCTATTCCATTATCGAGGAATATCGATAATCCAAAATATGACCTGAAATCGGCCTTTACATTAAAGAATGTTGTCGATGGTATGGCGAAGTCCTCTGCTGAATTATCAAGGGAAGTTGATTTATTGATGTTCTGGGAGCCAGTCAGCAACCTTCCATATGGGTCATAAAGCGAGGTGACAGAATTTGCAGGGGTTGAACCCATCCAGACATCAGACTGGACAATTACATCATATGTTGGTGCGAAAGGGCCGGATTGGAGCAATTCAACGGCCATGAAAAGATCGCCAGCTTCAAGGCCACCCAATACACAGCTGCTCTCGGCATTTGTGTCCTCAAACTTGTGGGTGTTTGTGTTTACGTCTGTGAGCGCAACGTCTCTTTCAGTTACCGTTGCTTCGGCGTCGCCCTTTCTGTAAATGAATTCATGTGGGTCATAAATGAGGTTTCTATTTACATTTTCGGTGTGTAGCTCGTCGCCGGAGGCTATTGTTCCGGAATGTACAAACTGGACAAGCAATCTTCCAACGTCAAGATCGTCCCCTGGGTCTAGAACTCCGATTGGTGGGGCGTCAACTACTGAGGATCCTGCAAGATATGTTCTTGGTTCACCGTTTGTCGATATGACGATGACATTTGTAAGCCTTATGTCACCCGATGAAACTACCGGTGCTGTGGTAAGGTTTGTGGTTCTCCGGTATATCCACTCTGCCGGTGTGTATCTTCCATCGGTGTTTATGTTTTCGGCGTGCCATTCTTCACCCTGTTCAAAATCTGCGTCAAAATCGTTTACAAAAGGCACATAATGAAGGCCTATGTCCCACCTTTCGATTGTGGAACTGGAAACCGGCCTTGGTTTTAATGTAGTCCCTATAGATGGGATAATTGGGAAATCGGTGCTTGGATTATTGTCCTGAATGAGTGGAAAATCAGGCATGTCAACCCAGCCAATCTGGAAAAGTCTTGTTCTTACAGGTGGTTTCTGGTTGAGTGGGTCTGGCTGGAAACCTTCCCATATCTCTTTGTCGATCCTGAGATATACTTCCGACCCTGGTTTGTAGTTTGGCTGGATGGAACCATCAGCCTTTGTTGGGAGGATAAAATATGGTCCCTGGGTGTTGTTGCAGTTTATGGGGTCAACATAACAACACGGATTTAGTTTTATGTTGTCCCACTGATATGATGGATCTGGGTCCCTGCCATAGTTTGGGTCATCTGGGTTTGCATAACCATAGTACCTGCAGTCTTCAAATGCCCCTGTTCTGGAGAACCAGAGTTGTCCGGCTGAGTCGAGTACAGCTATAACTTTTTCGGTCAGGTTGGTCGCTTTGCTTGTCCCAGATTTGTTTAGATAAAAAATAGTGTAATAAAGCGGGGTTGTCATTGTGGCCTGGGTGGCCCTTATGTTGTATCCGCCAGAGACAGCCAGTGATGCGTCTGGCATTGGAAATTCTGTTCTACCCCAAGAAGTCACGCCCTCACCATCAAAGGCATAATTTTGTGCTGGAACAAGCTGGTTTCCGCTCCATGCAGACCCTACTGGTGCCCATCTTGTAGCAACGAAGATTGCTGACTGGTTATTGCTTACTTGTTCGGCGTTGGCAAGCGATGAAAATGGCAATCCACTAATAAGAATCAAAAGAGCCAAAATTAATCTGTAACTTTTTCTCATTTTCCTCATTCTACTATATACGCAGCACTTTCAGTTTTTGTTACCCAAAATATATACACACAAATGCCAAGCGTGTTTATCGATTCTATTATTGTGCTATTCATGTGTCAAGCGTATTTTTTCCATTACTTGAGTTAAAAAGCGTCCATGCTAGAATTGTTTTAAATGAAAAAAACAATAAATTTTATTATCTTGGTTATCTTTATACTAACCATTGTACCTATACATAAAGTCTTTTCAGAAGAGCAAAAACCTTGTTTTCTTATTATCTCAAAACATTCGCAGGCATTGTTGGATGAGCTGGTCAAATCCAAAGAAGCTGCAGGATTTCAAGTTAAGTATATAAATATTGATGAAATACCACACGATGATAATTTTGGGCCGAAAGATATCAGAATATTTTTGAAGAAGAACAAGAATGCCTGGAACATAAAATATCTTCTTATAGTGGGAACAGAAGATACTGTGCCCATGATGTATTGTTCCCCTGCCTCCGAAGGTGTTGTATCGAGAGACCTTGTTGATACACCAACAGATTTCTATTATTCGTCGATCTATGACGATTGGGACAAGGATGATGACGGAAGGGTTGGGGAGTACCCGGATGATGGGGTAGCAGAACACAAAGCCGATATTTTTGTTGGCAGGATACCATTTGATGAACCGAAAACAATTTCCGAAATTTCGAAATCAATGGCTGAATTTGACAGTTTGCCCGATTTCCAGAAAGCAAAGATGCTTTTTGGCGGTGCGATGCTTGGTTTCCAGGGTGAAGTCTGGGATGACAAGGTAATGGAAAGAACAGACGGCGGGGAATATTGCGAGAAGATATATTCGGAAATTTTTAGTGGCAAGGGATTTTCCAGATACAGACTCTATGAAAAAGACGGTTTTCTTCCATCTCCATTCCAGTGTGAAGAGCCGCTCAACGCAGAGACTTTTGGCTATCAGATACCAAACAGGTATGGGCTTGTCTTGTGGACTGCCCATGGCTCTCCGGAACATATAGTCAGAACGGTCTGGAATTCTGGCAGTGCACAGAAATCCTCTCCTTCCAAGGCCGATCTTTCACAGCCCAGACTTTTAAACTCAACCCAGATGATGACAGGTGCCAAGACCAGGTGGGGGATCGTTGTTTCGGCATCTTGCTCAACATCGAACCCTTCTGCAGGAACAGGCCTGGGTGCTTCGGTAATCAGGGCTGGTGCTTCAGCTTATGTCGGTTCAACCAGAGTCGCATGGTCGCCATCATACTGGAGGAAGCTTGAAGATGGCGGGATGGACACGATTCTATATTTGTTTTGCCAGTACCTTTCCACTCCAGGCACATCAGTAGGTCAGGCGATTGCACAGGCAAGAGTTGAGTTCGCCAAAAAGTATTTTTTTGGTGATATTGAAGACCCAATCGAGTCGGCCCAGATGAACATTTACAACTTCAACCTCTATGGCGATCCATCGGCTTGTCTGATAAAGGGTGATGCTGGAGGAAGCGTCGAAATACTTGAACCAAGCATCAGTGCCTCTCCCGGAGAAGTGGCAAAATGGGAGGCAAATATTTCTGGAGATGATTTGACTGGCAATACCTTCCAGGTAATCCCGGACAAGCAGGACATGAGCTGGGCTGTCCCGGAAGTTGTGGTCACTGGAAATAAACTTGTTTTGACGGCAGAAATTCCATTGTCAGTTTCACCTGGCAAAAGGTTCTGGATATTGCACCAAAAAAGAGGTGACCTGTCGTCGCAGATACCGATAGTTCTCAATATTGTGCCAAAACCGGAGGCCAGTTTCGAGTTTTCATCAGGAGATGGTGTGATAATTCCGTTCTCAAGGGTCAAGTCCAGCCTTAATTTGACACAGAAAACAAAATACCTTGAAGTCACGCTGAAATATGATCCTGACAAAATCAAGTTTGTTTCTATAGGGCAGCCATCAAAAAAATCAGATGTTTTCTCATTTTTTGATAACCATTTTGGTCTTGCATATATCAGGGTTTCAGGAGCCTCCGAGGTGCTACCGCTGATAAACTTCAGAGTGATGAAATTCACGGGAAAAACATCAATTGACGTGTCAAAAATTGTTGCCATGACTGACAGACCGGAGGCATTAGCCATCCAGTCCAAATCGTTTGAAATAACAATTGGGGAGAAGGAGCTCTGGATTTCTAGGGCCGATTTTGACAAATCCGGTAAAGTCGATTCTTTTGATCTGGCCCTTCTTCTGTCACGAATCGGATGCACAAAACAGGACCCAAAATACGACCCAATTTATGATCTGGATGGCAACGGCCTGATAGATTTTGTTGATTACAGCCTTGCTTTCAAAAGAATCAGTGGTTGAAGTGCCTTTGCCCTGAGAATACGAGACCAATTCCGAGCTTGTTTGCTGCAGCGATCACTTCATTGTCCCTGATGGAACCACCCGGTTCGATGATTGCTTTTACTCCAAAGCTTGCCGCGTGCTCGATAGAATCCGCAAACGGGAAGTATGCATCGGAGGCAAGGTAGGAACCTCTGGCTTTTTCGCCGGCCTGTGATGAAGCGATTTTTACTGAACCGACCCTGTTTGGTTGTCCGGCGCCAACCCCTATTGTTGTAAAATCTTTTGCCAGAACTATTGCGTTGGATTTTACATGTTTGGCCACCGCCATGGCGAAGGTAAGTTGTTCAAGATCGTGCTCGGACACCGGGATTTCGCCAACAATCTTGAATGAGTCGACCAAACTGAGGTCTGGTTGTTGGAAGAGTGTCCCGAACATTGTCGATCTGATGGCAAACTTGGCCCTTGGGAGGTTTTTGTTGTATGTTATCAGTCTTGTATTTTTTTTCTTTGAAAAGATGGAAAGAGCCTCTTTGCTGAAATCTTTTGCAATAATCACTTCAACAAACAGTTTTCCAACCTCGATTGCTGTTTCCTCGTCAATAATGCCATTTATGGCCACAATACCGCCATATGCAGAAGCTGGGTCGCACTCCAGTGCCTTGAGATAGGCCTCTTTCATGTTTGCGCCTATTGCCACTCCACACGGGGTGAGGTGTTTGACGATCACGGCGCATGTCGGGTCAAACTCCAGCAATGTAGACAGTGCGGCGTCAATATCGAGAATGTTGTTGTAAGATAATTCTTTGCCTTGCAGTGATGCAATCGGCCATTCATTGTTACCGACAGAATAAAGTCCGGCCTTTTGGTGAGGGTTTTCACCATACCTGAGCGGCATTACCTGCCTTGCGTGGATTGTTTCTGGGACACCAAGCTCGTCTTTCGTGGAGCCTTCAAGATATGCTGATATTGCACCATCATAGGCGTTCGTTGTTCTGAAAGCCTTGATGGCAAGCGATTTCTTGTACTCAATGTCAAACCTGCCAAGCGAAAGCCTTTCGATAAATTCGCTGTACTGTGAAGGATCACTAAGGATTGTTACATGCTGGAAATTCTTTGCACTTGCGCGGAGGAGCGTCACGCCACCAATATCTATCTCTTCGATCGCCTTCTCAAGAGTGCAGTCTTGTGATGCAACAGTTTTTTCAAAAGGATATAGATTACAAACCACTATGTCTATTGACTCGGCAGTCATTTTGCCAAGCTCTTCCATGTCTTTGGGGTTATCTCTCCTGCAAAGTATTCCGGCGTGTATTTTGGGGTGGAGTGTTTTGACCCTTCCACCAAGAACTTCTGGCGAGCCTGTATAGTTTGCAACATCGGTAATCTGGAAACCAAGTTTTCTCAGATGATCTGCTGTTCCGCCTGTTGAAAGGATTTTATAGCCTGTCTGCGTGATTGCTCTGGCTAGTGGCTCCAGTCCGGTTTTATCATGTACTGATATTAAAACGTAGCTCATTGCTCCTCCTTTATTAGCGTCCTTCTTCCAGAAACGCTTACTTTTCCATCAAGCATGATTTTGCATGCCCTCCAGAGCGTGTCATGCTCTACTGTAAGTATTCTATCGGCAAGCGTTTCCTCGGTGTCTGTTTCAAGGACTTCTACAGCCCTCTGGATTATTATGGGGCCTGTATCGCAACCCTCATCAACCATGAATACCGTGCACCCGGAGATCTTTACTCCATAATCAAATGCCTGCTTTTGTGCATCAAGGCCTGGAAAGGATGGCAGAAGCGAAGGATGGATATTGATTACTTTATTTGGGAAGTGCCTTATGAAATTGGGTGTTACAAGCATCATGAATCCGGCGAGTACTACCAGATTGGCACCGGACAGTGAAACAATGCCTGCCAGATGATCAAAAAAGGCTTCCCTTGACTCAAAATCTTTTAGCTTGCAAATCTGGCAGGGGATATTCTTGTTCCTGCAAAATTCAAGCGCAGGTGCTTTTGATTTGTTTGAAACCACAAGGCAGATTTCTGCATCCAGCTTACCCTGTTCTATTGCGCCGTAGAGCGCCCTGAGATTGGAGCCCCTTCCGGAAACCAGAACTGCAATCTTTTTCATCAGACAAGCCCGAAGGAAGGTTCTCCGTCGCCCTCGACTGTTCCTATGGCTACCGAGCCTGGATAGAGGGACATTGTTTTTGGGGCTTCTTCTTCGGACACAAACAGTGCCATGCCTATTCCCATGTTGAAAGTCCTGAATGCATCTTCATCTGAAAGTCTGGCCTCTTTGACAAGGAATTCGATTATCGGGATTTTTGGGAGGTTGTTTCTTTTTATAACTGCTTTTCCGGAGCTCATGATTCTTGGAAGGTTGTCAGAAAGGCCGCCACCTGTTATGTGGGAAATGCCATGGAGTTCAACGGCCTGCGCTATTTTGACAATAAATTGGGTATATATTTTTGTTGGCTCGAGAAGTGCGAGGCCAAAGTGGTCGATCCCGTCAAATCTGGAGTCCAGTGAATACTTCGATGCGATTTTTCTGGCAAGCGAATATCCGTTTGAATGAAGTCCGGAAGATGGCAGTCCAATTATCACATCACCTTTTTTTATTTTTGATCCGTCGATGATCTTTGATTTCTCGACTATTCCAACTGCAAAACCGGCAAGATCATATTCGTTGGGTTGGTAGATGTCGCCCATCTGGGCAGTTTCTCCACCGATAAGGGCACATCCAGCCTGAACACAACCCTCGGCCACACCTTTTATTATCTGGTATGACACTTCTTCATCGAGCCTGTTTACGGCCAGATAATCAAGGAAGTACAGTGGTTTTGCGCCTGAGCACACTATGTCGTCAACGTTCATGGCAACGCAATCAATGCCAACTGTGTCGTGTTTGCCAAGTGCCTGGGCGATCTTCACTTTTGTCCCGACACCATCGGCACCTGAGACCATGACTGGATTTGAATATCCATTCGGGACCTCGAAAAAACCACCGAAGAAGCCTATCCCACCTAAAACACCAGGAATGGTTGTTCTTTTTGCAGCCTCTTTTATCTTTTCGACAAACCTGTCTGAGGCGTCAATAGAAACTCCCGTTGACTCATAGGCCTTGCTCATCCATCACCTTCCTCAGGGAATTGTCATAGAGTTCCTTCAACTCCTGTACTGGAATATCAAAAGAACCTGTTACCGAGAGTGTTCTGCCGCCAACAACGCCGAGGATTCTTATCTGTGTTTCATTCTGGGCGCATATCTCGGTGAGCCTTGAAACACAATCTGGAGATACGGTCACTAGTGCCCTTGCATTACTCTCGGAGAAAAGCTGTTCTGTTATATGGATGCCAGTTGCCTTGAGGGCGATTTGTGCGCCAAGGCCTGAGTTGCATACGCATTCAACGAGTGCCTGTGCCAGTCCGCCCTCCGAAAGGTCTGTTGCTGAACGTATAATCCCTTCACCGGTTGCCGCGAGAAGTGTTTTTGAAAGTGAAACCTCCGCATTAATTCTGATCATTGGAGGTGTGCCAAAAGTCTCTCCAGTGAGCATTTCAAAAAGTGCCGACCCGCCGAGTTCCGACAATGTTTCGCCGAGTAACACGATTACGTCCCCGGTGTTCTGGAAGTCTGGCTTGTTTATTTTTCCAGCCCTTGCCTTGCCAACCATTACTACGACAGGGGTTGGTTTTATAGCTCCACTTGGGCTCTCGTTGTAAAAACTGACATTTCCGGAAATGACCGGGATGTTGAGCGCTCTCAGGGCATCACACATTCCAAGGACACTCTGCTCGAATTCATAGTAAATTTCAGGATTGGTCGGGTTGCCAAAATTCAGGCAATCAGAAACGGCAAGCGGGGTGAATCCTGCCGCCCACAAATTTCTTGCCGCCTCGCAAATTGTCGCCTGGCCCCCGCCAAACGGATTCAGGTAACAGTGCCTTGGCTTTGCGTCAGATTTGATGGCAAGCAGTGTATCAGTGCCCTTGACCCTTACGATTCCAGGGCCAAGCGATGGTGGTATCACCGTGTTTGTAAGGAGTGTTGTGTCGTACTGGTGCCATACCCATTCCCTAGAACAGCCGTTGAAAGAGGAAGCCATCTTTTTGACAAGATTGGCGTAATCCCATGATGGAACCTGGAAACCATGGGGTTCCCTTCGCCTCTCTTCGAGGTTTGGTCTTGATGTTTCCATCTTGTAGCATGGGGCACCCTTGGTTAGATGTGGTATTGGGATTGTTGCTACAATTTCACCCTTTTCGATGACTGTTAGCAATCCATCAGCTGTTACTTCGCCAACGACAGCAGACTCCAGCTCCCATTTTGTGAGTATCTGGCTGACAGACTCGACCCTGTCCGGTTTGCAGATGACAAGCATTCTTTCCTGGCTTTCGGAAAGCATGACCTCGTAGGCCGTCATATTTTCTGCGCGTTTTGGGACTGCATCGATGTTCAGGACGAGGCCCATGTCGCCCCTCCCGGCCATTTCGACCGAGGAGGATGTCAATCCGGCAGCACCAAGGTCCTGGACCCCTTCGACAAGGTCTTTCTCAATGAGTTCAAGGGTTGCCTCTATGAGGAGTTTTTCCAGGAACGGATCGCCAACCTGTACTGCGGAACGCTTCTCTTCAGACTCCTTTGAAAGGACGTCAGAGGCGAATGTCGCACCGTGGATTCCGTCCCTTCCAGTTCTGGCGCCAATGAGCATGACAATGTCGCCTGGTTCAGAGGCCCTTGCGTAACGGATTTCCTCTTTCTTGGCAATACCAAGGCAAAACACGTTTACCAGGGGATTTATTGTGTAAGATTTGTCAAAATGGAGTTCTCCGCCAGCGTTTGGGACACCGACGCAATTGCCGTAGCCGCTTATTCCAGCAACAACTCCCTCAAGAAGACTCCTGTTGTGGGGATCATTCGGATGGCCAAAAAACAGTGGGTCAAGGGACAGGATGGGTCTTGCTCCCATCGTGAAAACATCCCTTATGATGCCGCCAACACCTGTTGCGGCGCCCTGGTATGGCTCTATGGCTGATGGATGATTGTGGCTTTCTACCTTGAATATTGCAGTGTATCCATCACCAATATCCACTACACCGGCGTTTTCGCCGGGCCCCTGAATGACGGCAGGTCCCTGTGTTGGGAAGTTCTTGAGTACCATTCTTGATGATTTGTAAGAGCAGTGCTCCGACCACATCACCGAGAATATGGCCAGCTCAAGAAAATTTGGCGTCTTTTCGAGTCGCGTCTTGATATCTTCAAACTCGACCTTTGTCAAACCAAAATTTTGCGCGTCCTGAAATGTTCCTTCTCTCATGGCCTCGATACTATCAACTTTGTGTCTCTGGCGATCACAAGCTCTTCGTTGGTCGGGATGACAAGAACTTTGACCTTCGAATCTGTCGCGCTTATGTCGCGCATCTCCTTTGATCTTGCGGTATTTTTTTCCTGATCAAGATTGATTCCAAGGAATTCGAGTCCTGTAAGCGAGTCCCTTCTTGTCAGATCAGAATTTTCGCCTATTCCTGCTGTGAAAACGACTGCATCCAGCCCACCCATTGCGGCGGCATACGCACCGATGTATTTCTTTATTCTTCTGCAGAACATGATGTGTGCTAGCGTGCACATTTCATCGCCTTTAAGGTACCCTTCCTCAACATCTCTAGAGTCATTATAGCCTGAAATTCCAAGCAGGCCAGATTTTTTGTTGAGGATATTATCAACGCCTTTTGAATCAAGTTTTTCTTTCTCCATTATGAAGAAAGGCAAGGCCGGATCGAGATCACCACACCTTGTTCCCATGATGAGGCCTTCAAGTGGCGTCATGCCCATTGTTGTGTCTACGGATTTTCCACCATCAACAGCACATATCGAGCTGCCATTGCCGAGGTGGCATGTTATTATTTTCAGCTGGCTTGCGGGTTTGCCAAGGAATTTTGCAGCCTCTTGCGAGACAAAGAGGTGCGATGTACCGTGGAATCCATACCTTCTGAAGTGATGCTTCTTGTAGAGCTCGTAGGGTATTGCGTAGAGATATGACTCTCTTGGCATTGTCTGATGGAATGCCGTATCAAAAACACCGACTTGCGGGGTGTCTGGAAGAAGTTTCTTGAAAGCACCTATACCAGCAAGATTTGGAGGATTGTGAAGTGGGGCAAGGGGTATACACTCTTCCATTTTCTTTATTACCTCTTCGGTCAGCAGTTGCGAACCGGAGAAAGTTTCTGCACCATGAACAACCCTGTGACCCACTGCTTTTATTTCGTGCACATCCTTTAGTGCTCCTCTATCCGGATCGGTTATGTTCTGGAGGATTCTTTTGATGCCGGTTTCATAGTCTGGCAGGGGCATTGTTTCTTTGTATTTTGTGTTCCCTTTTTTGTGATTTACAATGCTTTCCTGGGTGCCGACCTTTTCAAGAAGCCCGGAACAGAGTTCCTGTTCGTTTTCCATGTTGTAGAGCTTGTATTTGATGGATGATGAACCGCAGTTGATGACCAGTACCTTCACTTGGAATCCTCCTTAAGGGATTGTGTAAAGCATCACGCAAGGTATTGCAATGATAAATGATTACAATTACCTTTTGTCAACTACAGAGCAAAAATTGTACACCCTATTCCTGCCCTTTCAAGATACTCTTGGGCTTATTGCCTGTTCTTTCCATAGTATGGAGAGAGCACAGACCCAATTATATATATGATGTAACCGAGAATTATGTCTTTTGCAAAAAGTAATAGCAGAGTTACGCTTAATATGTTTGCAATGGCCTTCTGGTTGCCAAGGAAGAAATAGGTACAAATGTATGTGTATGCAATTCCAATTGCAAAAGCAACGACAACCCCTGCTGCCACAGAAATTATCTTCTTCCAGCCCTGATTGTCCCACAGCCATCCTGTGAGGAACGAGGAGAGCGGGAGTGCCAGAAGATACCCAAAAGATGGCTGGAGTACATACATTATTCCACCACCTTTTGTAAAGACCGGAAGGCCTATCAGACCCAAGGCAAGATATATGCCCTGGGATGCCGGGCCAAGCGCCTTGCCCAGAAAAATACCGGATGCAATTGCTGTTGCAAGCTGGAATGTTAGTGGCAGTCCAGGAAGCGGGATCCTCAGGAAGGCCGAAATTACAGAAAGGCTGACAAAAATGGCAACGAGGATCAAATCTCTAGTTTTCATGCTGGAAATACTATTATTGTTTTGGTTTTTGGCAACCAATAACTGGCAATTATCCATTCAGGATTTTTGAGAAAATTGGATTTGAAACGAGAACAAATGACGGATTTATGGTGTAGACATTGCCACTTTTTTCGAGCTTATCATCTTGGACAAGCTCATCCAGTCTGTCCTGGAGCCTTGAGATATTCTCAGGTTTGTATTTTTGCGATAACAAATCCAGATCTGTTCCATTTTCCAAAAGCCTGAGGTTTAGCATCGCCTCTTCAAATATTTTGTCTTCAGGAGCAAGCTCCTCTTCGATAAACTTGCATGAAATAGGGTTGTTTATGTATTTGTCAAGATTTTCCTCGTTTTTGAATCTGATGCCATCAAGGTGTGATGACGCTCCCGGGCCAAGTCCAAGGTATTCGCCACATTCCCAGTAGTTGATATTGTGGAGCGATTCCTCCCCGGAAGTGGCAAAATTTGAAATCTCGTAGTGGCGGAAATTTTTGGAAATCAGGAAATCTCTGCATTGCTCAAAAAGGTCTGCCTGCTCGTCATCTGATGGCAAGTTGTCAGGCATGTTTTGATGAAGTTTTGTGCCTTCCTCGACCAAAAGACAGTAGGCTGAAATGTGCTTCAGTCCAAATTCAACAAATTTTGACAATGTCGACAGCAAAGAGCTTTTTGTCTGGCCAGGCAATCCAATTATCAAATCGGCCGAGACTCTTTTAAAGTGTCTGTTTGCGATGGAGATAGCATCGATTGCCTTTTTTGAGTTGTGTATTCTTCCAACCGACTGGAGCTCGCCGTCATTTAATGACTGGATTCCGATTGATACTCTGTCGAAACCGCAGTTTCTGGCCGAGAGCGCAAATTGCTCCGTCAGGCTTTCAGGATTGGTTTCTATTGTGGCTTCAAGTATTTTCTCAAATCCGAATGTTTTTCTTAGCCCTGAATATAATTTCTCGAGATTTTCCGGGCCAAGAAGGCTTGGGGTGCCACCACCAAAGTAGATGGTGTCAAAATTCAAACCCTGATAATGTTTTGCTTCCGCAAGGACAGCTTCGACATAATCATGGATTTGCCCTTCAGATTTTGCAAGGCTGTAAAAATCACAATAATCGCACTTCCTGGCGCAAAAAGGAACGTGAACATAAAGCCCGGTCACTCTTCTTCTTCGACCTTTAGCAGGGACAGGAAGGCTTCTTGTGGGATTTCAACTGCGCCGACCATTTTCATGCGCTTCTTGCCTTCCTTCTGTTTCTCGAGCAGTTTTTTCTTCCTCGTTACATCGCCACCATAGCATTTTGCCAGAACATCTTTCCTGTAGGCCGCGATGTCTTCTCTGGCAATAATCTTTCCACCTATTGCTGCCTGGAGCGGAATTTTGAACTGTTGCCTTGGGATGAGCTTCCTGAGCTTGTTGATCAGCGACCTTCCCTTTTGCACGGCAAAATCCCTGTGGGAAATATATGAAAGTGCATCTACCTGGTCGCCGTTGACCAGCACATCCACCTTGACGAGGTCATCCTGGCGGTATCCTGTGAAGTCGTAATCAAGGCTGCCATATCCATGGGTAATACTTTTCAGTTTGTCATAATAGTCTGTTATTATCTCGGCGAGAGGGAATTCATAATGGATGATGGTTCTCTTCTGGTCTGGGTATTCCATGCCGGTCATGGTGCCTCTCCTTGCCTGCGAGAGTTCCATTACCGGGCCAATCGTGTCATTTTGCGTGATTACCTGGGCTTTTACGATTGGTTCCTCAATTGATTCAATTTCGTTTGGATCAGGGAACTTGGAAGGGTTGTCAATGTAGGTTTCCTGGCCTTTTGTCCCGATGACTTTGTAAACAACAGTGGGCATTGTTGCAATTATTTCTTGTTCAAACTCCCTCTTTAGCCTTTCAACAACGATTTCCATGTGCAGCATCCCGAGGAAGCCGACCCTGAAACCATGGCCGAGTGCCGCAGAGCTCTCTTTTTCATAAACAATCGAGCTGTCGTTTAGCTGGTACTTTTCAATGGCGGTGCGGAGCTTGTCGTAGTCGTTGGTCGATATGGGATACACACCGCAGAAGACCATCGGCTGCATCCTTCTAAAGCCAGGGATGGCCATGGTATCTGGAAACTCCGGAGAAATTATTGTGTCTCCGACATGTATGTCACTTGTATCTCTTATGATGGCAGCAAAGTATCCAACTTCACCAGCTTTCAGCTCATCGCACCGTATAAGCCTCAACCCAAAATAGCCGACCTCTTCGACCTCAAAGATTTTGCTGTTGGATTTGAGCATTATCTTGTCGCCGGGTTTTATTGAACCATCAAAAATCCTTATATGGCTAATGGCACCCTTGTAAGAATCGTAGTGGCTGTCAAATATCAGGCACCTGAGTGGTGCCGATTCGCTTATTCTTGGTGGTGGCACTTTGCGGACGATTTCTTCAAGCAGCTCTGGAACGCCTGTACCATCTTTTGCGGAGACGAGCATTGCATCGTCAGAAGGCAAACCAAGCATGTCTTCCATCTGTATCTTGCACTCGTCGATCATTGCGTTTGGGAGGTCGATTTTGTTTATGACCGGGATTATGTGAAGGTCAGCATCCATTGCCAGGTACGCGTTGGCGATTGTCTGGGCCTCAACTCCCTGTGTAGCATCGACGAGGAGAAGTGCTCCCTCACAAGCTTTCAGGCTCCTTGAAACTTCATAGTTAAAATCCACATGGCCTGGGGTGTCTATCAGGTTCAGGATATACTCCTGGCCGTTTTTTGCCTTGTATGGAATCCTGACCGGAGAGGCTTTGATCGTTATTCCTCTCTCCTTTTCAAGGTCCATGCTGTCCAAAATCTGGGCATTGCCTGTTGTGTGGACAACATCAGTCAGCTCCAGTATCCTGTCGGCCAGTGTCGACTTGCCGTGGTCGATGTGGGCTATTATGCAAAAATTGCGAATATTATTCATACCGAGTAACCATTTTACTGCCAGTCGCAATTTGTTCAAGGTTTGACACTCATTTCCTTGACAGCCATGAAGCCCGTAACTATACACGGCACGTAAACTATGGAAAAAACATTGATATTGACCGAGAAGCCATCAGTTGCCGCCGATATAGCACATGCACTAGGCGGTTTCGACAAAAAAGAGGATTTTTACGAGAGTGATGACACCTATATCACATGGGCAGTCGGTCACCTTGTAACACTGGCGGAGCCTGAAGATTATGACAAGGGTTATAAGTACTGGACCTTGCAGTCCCTTCCGATAATCCCCAATAAATTCGAGCTCAAGCCAATCCCGAAATCTGAAAGCAGGCTGAAAAAGATAGCTTCGCTGGCAAAAAAATCATCAACACTTGTAAATGCCTGCGATGCTGGCCGCGAAGGCGAGCTGATATTCAGGTATATCTATGAGTATCTTGGGCTTGAAGCTCCAACAAAGAGACTCTGGCTCCAGTCCATGACCAAATCGGCCATTGCTGATGGTTTTGAAAGGCTCAGGCCATCAAAGGAGCTGGACAACCTTGGAGAGTCGGCAAAATGCAGGTCGGAGGCAGACTGGCTCATTGGAATCAATGCAACCAGAGCCTTTACGAGAAGACTTGGCAACCTCCTCTCGATTGGCAGGGTACAGACACCGACTCTCTCGATAATCATCTCGAGGGAAAAAGAAATAAATGCCTTTGTACCAAGAACATACTTTGATATTTTCGCAGAATTTGAAGCCAAATCTGGTGTTTATAGAGGGAAATGGTTTATCGATGTTCCAAAAATCTCAAAAGAAAAGAACGCTCCAGTAACCGATGAGATTCTGGCCTCGCTAGTAAAAAAATATGGCCAGATAGCAGCATCCGCCCTTAAGGCCAATGATGGTGCCGTCCAGGGTGACACAGTTGAATCCGTTGGTGACAAGAAAGCTGCTGATGAGATAGTTAACAGGATCAAGGGAAAAGAAGGCAAAGTTGTTGTTGAGGACCACAAGCTCCAGAGACAGAGTCCGCCACTTCTTTTTGATCTCAATGAACTCCAGAGAGAGGCCAACAGAAGGTTTTCCTTTTCTGCCGCCAGAACCTTGCAGCTTGCCCAGCAGCTTTACGAAGAGAAAAAACTGGTCACTTACCCAAGGTCCGACAGCAAACATCTCCCCGAGGACTACACGGATGTTGTTCCGAGAATTTTTGGCATACTTTCCCACACTAAATATGACAAGGTGGCCCTGCCGCTTGTTGGCCAGAAGGTCGCAAAAAACAAGAGAATATTTGACAACAAAAAGATTTCTGACCACTTTGCAATAATCCCCACAGAAAAATCGCTTGATGAAGTATCTCTAACTCCAGAACAGGTAAAAATTTATGATCTGATAGTAAAAAAATTCCTTGCAGCGTTTTACCCGGATGCAGTCTGGGAAGTCGTGCACAGAGTGACCCAGGTTGACGGGCTTGACTTCAAGTCCGATGCCAAGAGTTTGAAAGAAAAAGGTTTTTACGCTGTCTATGGCAGGGAAGAGCAAGAAGAATCTTCTCTTCCGGTGGTTGCGGAAGGCGAAACAGTGGACACTGTTGCGCAGGAATTGCAGGAAAAACAGACCACACCACCGCCAAGATACAACGAAGCAACCCTCCTTGGAGCAATGGAAACAGCTGGCAAGTTTATTGATGATGAGGAACTCAGAGATGCCATGAAAGAAAAGGGTCTGGGAACTCCGGCCACAAGGGCATCCATCATCGAAAGGATACTGGAAGTTGGCTACATTGAGCGTGTTGGCAGGGATCTTGTCCCAACAACAAAGGGAATAGCGCTGTACGATCTTCTGATTGGCTTCCCTCTGCCAGAACTCTATTCACCTGAAATGACTGGAAACTGGGAATACAAGCTTGCCTGTATTGAAAAGGGCGAGATGAGTCCCGGAGATTTCCTTAACGAAATTATGGATTTCACAAAACAGCTTGTAAACAAGGTGAAAGACAGGAGCCTTGATGCTCCAATTGCCAGCCAGGACGGCAACGGAGAGGCAAGAGCTATTGGAACTTGCCCTCTCTGCGGAGAAGATGTTGTTGATTCTTTCATGTCTTTCAGATGTGCCAATTACAAATCCACAAAGACCAAAAAAGGCGCAAAGAAAACGAAAGCCAAGGAAGAAGATGATGAAAGCGGGTGTAATTTTGCAATCTGGAAAACGATTGCCGGAAAAATCATTACCGAGGACATTGCAAAGGAACTCATAGAAAAGAAAAAGGCGGGCCCGCTTTCTGGTTTCAGATCAAAATCTGGCAGGCCATTCTCTGCCACCCTTCTGCTTGGTGATGACGGAAAAATAACCTTCGAATTCTCCAAAAGCCATGGCGAGGGTGGACAGGAAAAAACAAAAACAGAAGAAGTTTTCCTTGAAGACCCTGTTGCAAAATGCCCGGTCTGCAAGGCCGATATCCTCGAGGGGACTTCGGTATATCGTTGCCAGAACTTTGGCAAGTCTTGCAAAATGTCCCTTAGTAAAGTAATTTTAGGTAAGACCATAGCTCGCGAAACGGCCGCCAGGCTTTTTGAAGAGGGCAAGACAGAAAAGATTTCAGGCTTCATAAGTCGCAAAGGCAGGCCATTTTCTGCGTATCTGGTCCTAAAAGACGACGGGAAGGTAGGGTTTGAATTTGACAATGCAACAGGAAGGACAGCAAAAGGCGCATCCAAAGTTTCAAAGCCAAAAACTAAAAAAAGCAAATAGGCTTTTCTGGACTGTTTTGAGGTTCGGCCTTGCCGTTGGTTTTGTAGTGGTCATCGCCCTTGCTCTTTTCATATACAGGATCGGGTCGGATGTTGTAGCGACCTTGCCAAATCTTGATGAACAGAAGAGACCACCGGTGGCGTCCCAGATATTTGATTACGACAACCAGCTGATAGGTTCGGTCTTTTTTGAAGACAGGATACCTGTAAAAATAAGTGAAGTTTCAAAGGATTTTCTCAATACCATAGTGACCTCTGAGGATGAAAGGTTTTACCAGCACAAGGGTTTTGACCTCCGTTCAATCTTCAGGGCGTTTTTTGTCAACATAAAGACGGGTTCCATGAGCCAGGGTGGTTCTACACTGACCCAACAGGTCGCCCGTTCGGAGCTTTTTATAGATAGCAAAGAAACTTCTGTCACAAGAAAGATCAAAGAAATAATACTGGCGTTCAAACTTGAACAGCGCTACACAAAAGAAGAGATTCTGGAAGCCTATGTGAACCAGATATTCTTCGGGTTTGGTTCCTATGGCGTGGAATCTGCGGCGAGAAACTATTTCGGCAAGCACGCAAAAGACCTCAACTATGCAGAAAGTTCCCTTCTCGTGGCGATCCTTCCTGCCCCTTCGGTTGACAACCCCATAATCAATCTTGCTGGCACGAAAGAGCGCCAGAAAAACGTTTTGCGAAAACTTGTTGTAAACGGGGTAATAACTGAGGATGAATCAAAAAAATATTTTGAGGTGCCATACCAGAGAAAGTCCTTTAGGGAAGTGGGGGACAACGATTCCGTAAACTACTTCATCGACTATGTCAAAGCCGAGATGGAGAAGCGCTATGATCCAAAAGACCTGAAAGAGGGTGGCCTCAGGATCAAGACAACGCTTATCAGGACATACCAAAAATATGCCGAGAACGCCATGAGAAATGTATTCGCAAAGGCTGAAAAAAGTGGCGAATTCTCCTCAAAGGTTTTTGACGAATTTGGTGTAAAGCAGCCACAGGCATGTTTTGTGGCAATGAACCCTCGCAATGGCTATATTCTTGCGATGGTTGGCGGCAGGGACTACAAAAATACTAAGTGGAACCGCACAACAGCAGAAAGACACCCCGGTTCGTCATTCAAGATTTTTGACTACTCGGCCGCACTTGAGAACAAATCCGTTACTCCTGCTTCTATCCTCAAGTCAGATTACAACTTCAACGTGAATGGATGGAACCCAGGAGAGTGGAGCCACAGTGTCACCAACAAGCTTTATACTGTAAGAGGAGCACTTTTGACCTCTTCGAATGTCTGTGCATTGAGAGCTGGTCTTAGGGTTGGACTAGACAGGGTCGCTTACTATGCAGCCAAAATGGGCCTCAAGACCCCAATAATGCCATACCCATCAATTACTGTCGGTTCTGTTGAAGTCAGGCCGGTTGACATGTGCACTGCCTATGCCTCCCTCGCTTCGGGTGGAATTCGTCATGATCCGGTTGCCATACTGGAAGTGCAAAACAGGGATGGGATAATAATCGAGCGCTATCAGGGTACAGGCTTCAGGGTGCTTTCTGAGGAAACAGCCTGGACACTTGGAAACATTTTTCAGGATGTCCTTCATTCGATTCTCGGTTCAACAATAAAGACGCCGGCAGCTGGAAAAACGGGTACTTCTACTGGATCACTCAATGCCTGGTATTGCTGCTTCACACCAGAAATAACTGTCACCTGCTATGTTGGAAAAGATTCGAAGAAGGTCATGAGTGCTGTCAACACAATCATCTGGGGTTCTTCAATGGCAGCTCCAATGGCAAGAGATTTTGTAAACGCCTGTCTCACTGACAAGAAACATCCGTTGCCAAAAACCCCGTTCCTACCTGCTCCAAAGGGCATGACGGGAAGTCTTTTCTGCAAGACATCCGGAGAGCTGATCAACGGTTTCTGCCCAAAGGACCAGATAGACAGCGAATATTTCTTTGCCGGAACCACACCGGACACTCCATGCCAATACCACAAACAGGGTGTTTTCCCATACAATGTCGTCGAAGAAGTTATTGACGGGAAAAAATATTACTATAAACCAGGAAATTCCTGGTGTGTGACAAAAGAAGTTCTCCTTTCAAAAGATGTTTACGAAAAACTCCCGGCAAAATCTGATTGCCCGGCATTGATTAATTTTACGATCTCTGACCAGTCAGGGCAATTGCTCCAGGAACCCTACTCGTTTTCCAAGGGTGGCATTTATAATCTGGATGTTGTGATACCCCAGGATGTTCTTGGGAAGTTCAACGAAGTGGACGTTTATTTTGGCGACATGAGGGTGAAAAGATGGCAAGAAGGTGATCTCGACTCTGATACAGGCCAAAAAATTGAATTCAATTCTCCACTTATTACCACTTTTGCAGTATCTCCGGATGACACAGACAAAACAAAAAAGCTCATTTTTGAGATAAGGGGCCCAAATGGTTTCTATCTCAAAAAAGCTCTTGATGTGGGGATAAACTAGGCTGGCGATGCTCCCAGTTCCACTACCAAGAACAAGTACGAAAAAACCTGGAGGGTTCCCATTTCTGGTTTTTCTTGTGCTCCTCATTATGGTGGCAGTTTTTTCTGCGGCTTTCTATCTTGCGTTCATTGTTTCAGATTATGATGTCAGATGGCTGCCCACAATCCTTGACCCGAAGAACCACAAACCGCCAAATCCCCATGAGACCGTAAACGAAACGAACAGGATCTTTGATGCCGAGGGAAACCTTATCCATGAGTTCCATGGCGATGAGGACAGAATATATGTCCCGCTCGAACAAATCTCCGAATGGGCCAGAAAGGCAATCATCGCATCTGAAGATGTGAGGTTTTATTATCACAAGGGTTTTGACATGAGGGCCACACTGAGGGCGTTTTTCAAAAATGTCCAGACGCGCGAAGCATCTGAAGGTGGTTCAACCATAACCCAGCAGCTTGCCAGAAACATGTACCTTGGAACCGGGAAAACCCTTTCAAATGAAAGGACTTTTACAAGAAAGCTGAAGGAGTTGCTGCTGGCACGAAAAATCGAGCAAGCCTATTCAAAAAATGAAATCCTCGAGTTTTACCTGAACCAGGTTTATTTTGGTTCAAGGGCTTATGGGATAGAATCTGCAGCAAAGAGATATTTTGGCATTTCCGCCAAAAGCCTTACGCTTGCCCAGTCATCCATGCTTGCGGGCGTTTTGTCTTCGCCGTCGTTCAACAACCCCTACGACAATCTTGCAGAAGCTAAAAAAGCCCAGAAGATTGTCCTTGAGAAGATGGCCAAAAATGGCTTCATAACAGATGTCCAGATGGAAAAGGCATCAAAGGAGAAGCTTAATTTTCAGCCATATTCCATCCAGCTCAAAGCTGGCGATTCCCTTGGCTATTTCATAGATTACGTCAAAGATGAGTTATATGACAAGCTCGGAGAGTTCCCGATCAAAAAAGGTGGCCTGGACATATACACAACCATAAACCAGGACTGTCAGAAGTATGCTGTTCAGGCCATTGACAAGGTTCTCGGAGAGGCCATAAAAGCCGGTGATTTCGGCAAGATCCAGAAAGACAAACTCGGGGTTGAACAGCCACAGGTGGCCCTTTGCGCCATTGATGCCGATACTGGCCAGATACAGGCAATGGTTGGTGGAAGGGACTACAAGAACACCCAGTACAACAGGTGCACGGCACTGAGACAGCCTGGCTCTTCATTCAAAATACTCGTTTACAGCGCAGCGCTCCAGCATGGCGTCCTTTCACCATCAAGCCTGGTCCGCTCCAGCCCGATTTCGATTGGCGACTGGCAACCAAAGGAATGGTTCAGGGGATATTTTGGGACTGTAACAGTCAAATATGCTCTCCAGGAATCAAGCAACATCTGTGCGATAAGGGCAGCCCTGAAGGTTGGGCTTGGCAATGTTGTCGCAACAGCGAAAAAAATGGGCATCAGCACATCAAAATTGCTTGCCGTGCCATCCATTGCCATTGGCTATGTAGAGGTCAAACCCATCGAGATGGCTTCTGTCGGGCAGACTATTTCAAACTATGGAACCCACATACCACCGATCGCCATCAAGAGGATAGAGAACAGAAAAACGGGCAAGACCATTGATCCTGCCTATGTGCAACCAACCAGGGCAATCGATGAACCGACAGCATACGACATGATCTCGATGCTAAAGAATGTTGTTGAGCGAGGCACTGGAATGTCGGCCAAAGTGCCTGGCGTCCCGTGCGCTGGCAAAACAGGAACAACAGGCTCTTTCAGGGACGGCTGGTTTGTTGGATTCACCCCTGAAATTTCAGCTTCGGTTTACCTTGGTTCCGATTCCAGAGAGGTCGACCTTTCTTTTGTTTCCAACTATGGTTCCAAGTATTCAGCGCGCATCTGGAAAGAGTTTATTTCGATGTACTCCAAGGGCAGGAAGATAAAAGACTGGGTGGACAAGAACCCTGATGATTACATTAGAGTGAGGGTCTGTGAGGAAACTGGTCTTATAGCAAATGACACATGCCCGGGTTATTACATGCTCGTGAGAAAGAGCAAGATGCCCAGTGAGAAATGCGAAATAAGACACCCAAAGAAAATTTTTGTAACGATATGCAAAGAAACCAAGCTCCTGGCCAACCAATATTGTCCCGAGAAAGAGAAAGTTGAATTCGAGCTTGGCAAGGAACCAAAAAAGTTTTGCGAAGTCCACAAAAAGCCTGAGGACAAGAAGCCTGAAGAACAGGACAAACAGACCGACGAAGAAAAACAGTCTTCGGGAAAAGACACTCAGAAGCCACCCACCAAGAAGCCTTCCGCCGAGAAGCCTGCCAATGGAGGAAAAGATACAACTCCTGGCACAAAACCGCCAATTGACAAACCAAATCCTGAGCCGCAACCCCAACCCGAACCGGAACCACAGCCAGAGCCTGAGCCCGAACCTCAACCCGAACCGGAGCCGAGGTACTTTTTTGTTTCCCCAAGCCAGGCCTCGGCCTCGGTTGGGGAGTTTGTCAGGTTTGACTACGTTTTCAATTACGAAGGTGTCAGCTGGGTAACGATGTATGTTGATGGTGTCCAGGTGGACACGGCAACGAGCTTCCCGTGGTCGATTGTCTGGGCTCCAAGAACGGCCAAAACCTACAATCTTCTCTTTATTCTCTACAATGATGCGGGTGGAAGGGTGGCCGAGTACTCAAGGTCATACACGGTGTACCCGTGAGTGGCAAATTCATTGTTTTTGAGGGTGTTGATGGCGCAGGAAAAACCACCCAGATAAAACTCCTTCACAAAAAACTCACAGATATGGGGCATGATTGCATCATGACCTATGAGCCAGGTGACAATTCAGTTGGCAGGAGCGTAAGGGAATTCCTCATAGAAAGAGACCTTGACGCAGTTTCAGAGGCACTCCTTTTTGCTTTTGACAGGGCCGTCCATATCAGGGAGATTGTGCGTCCTGCCATTGGCGAAGGCAAAATAGTCCTTTGTGACAGGTTTCTTATGTCCTCGCTGGTCTATCAGGGGATCGCCAGGGGGCTTGGTGAAGAATGGATAAACGAAATAAACAGCAGAGGGCTGGGAGGACTTGTCCCAGACGTAACTCTGGTGTTTGATATCGCAGTTGACACAGCCCTCAAAAGAGTTCAAAATGCTAACAGGTTTGAGAACACTTCCCTGCAGGAAAAGGTGAGGGAAGGATTTATAAAAAAATCAGGAGAGACCCCAAACACTTTCCTAATTGAAGCTGGCAGGAGCGAAAAAGAAGTCTTCCTCTCAGTCTGGGAAAAGGTTTCGTGGTTGCTCAAGGAGGAAAAATGAAACTTATTGCCGCAATAATCCAGCAGGAAGATGCAAACGAAGCAACTGCAGAACTTCTCCAGAACGGCTACAAAATAACGAAGCTAAGAGGTATTGGTGGTTTCCTTGAAGAGGGCAACCTTGTCCTTCTGATTGGCGTTGAAGATGCTCACGTACCAAAGGTCCTCCAGATTTTCCAGAAAACATGTGTCGCAAGAGATAGATATATAAATGCCTTGCCATTTGTCCCAATGGAAGGGATGCCTCCGCTTTCGTTCCCGGTGAAAGTTACAGTTGGTGGCGCAAAGATATTTGTACTTCCTGTCGAAGAGTTCCACATGCTGTGATGGGTCTTTCAGATTTACCCATACAGCCGTTTTTTATCGAACGTTTCAGAAACCATATAGCTTCACGGAGAGTCTCCGCAAGTTATATATTTGTCGGAACAGAATCGAGGGGCGCCTCCATTTTGGCGAAGGCATTTGCAAAAATGCTAAACTGTGAGAAGCAAGATTCTGATTTTTGTGGTGTCTGTCACTCATGCAGAATGATTGAAGCGCAAACGCATCCTGACGTGAAGGTTTATGATCCTGGCGATGCAAGATTTGGAATAGGTCTTGCAAGGCAAGTCCAGCAGGAATCAATGGAATCCAATTATGATGCCAGGTACAGGGTTAATATCCTCAAAAATGCACACTCCATGACGATTGAGGCTCAAAATGCCCTGCTCAAGCTCCTTGAGGATGGAAAGCCAAACTGCACAAATGTTCTCCTTTCGGAGAGTCTTGACGAGATATTGCCAACAATCCAGTCAAGGTCAATTGTTTTGAGGCTGCCACCTCTCCCCGCCGGTCCTTCTGCCGCCCTGCTTGTTGAAAAAGGTCTTGCAGAAGAAATTGCAAAAAAGGAGTCTGAAAGTTTTCTGGGCGACATCTCACTCAGCGCGTGGATGGCGGAAAACACAGAGAAAACTGAACAACTGCTTCAAATAATGACAAGTTTTGGCGAGGGTACTGTTCTCCCTTTGCTTACTGTTCTTGAAGATGATGAAAATCTCGAATATATTTTGCACTTGGTGCGAGAAGTTCTCCATAGGGCGGTCCTTCTGAAACATGGAATCCATATTGATGGTGCATTCCTTGAGAAGGCTGTTCCAAAAATTGCCAATATGCCTCAAGAGAGGCTGCAAACAATTGAGAGGGCCCTCGCAGAAACGGAAAGGTTATGGAAGACACAATCGAAAAAAACGACGTTGACTCAGGCAATATTCCTGAAGGCATGGACGTCGTTGGCATAAAATTCAGGGGAAGCAACAAGGTATACCACTTTCTTACAGACGAGATCGGACTAAGGCCCGGAGATGCTGTGGTTGCCCTTACTGAAAAAGGCATTGATATCGGGCATGTGACGTACACAACACAAAAAGTGGAAAATACGGCAGGGCTCAAAAAATTGCTCCGCAGGGCAACTGCGCTTGACCTTATAAGGTTCCATGAAAATATGGCCCTGGAGAATGTTGCCAGGGTTGAGGCCCAGAAACTTACCGACTCGATGAACCTCCAGATGCAGTTTGTTGTCGCCTGCTACAACCTCGACAGGTCAAAGGTGACTTTGTACTTCATGGCTGAAAAGAGAATCGATTTCAGGGAGTTTGTCAGGGAGCTGTCTAAAAAGCTTCATATTAAAGTTGAGCTGTGGCAGATTGGACAAAGAGATGAAACCAGGCTGTTTGGAGGGATTGGCCCGTGCAACAAAGTTTTTTGTTGCGCGACTTTCCTGAATTCAAAAGAGTCGGTCACCATCAAGGATGCGAAGTGCCAGAGGCTTGACATTAACCCACAAAAGAAAACTGGAATGTGCGGAAAACTGATGTGTTGCCTGAAATATGAAGTGGACACATACAAAGAAGCACTCCAGGATTTTCCTGAAGATGGGGAAACAGTGCTTTATTCAGGCCAGGAATGCAAAGTCCAAAGCGTAAACCCGTTTGCCAGGACTGCAACAGTGACAGGCCCAGAAGTGTCTATCGTAACGGTCAAGATAGAGGAAATATCAAGAAATTACCATGGCGAGTGGATCCCTGCGATCGGCTCGTATGAGAAGATGTCAGAGCAAAAAGCCGAAAGAGCAAGAATCAGCTTTGAAAATGCAGAGCTGGCAAAAACCAGGAAGAAAAAAAAGAAAGATAAACCGGGTATCAGGCCTCCGCACCATGGTCAGTCTGGTGACCAACCCTCGCAAGGACAGTTTCAGCACCAGTCACATGAAGACCAGGCTGAACAAGAACATCATAATCATCCCCCCACAGAACAAGATCAACCTGAGAACCCCTTTTGATAAAGCTGACTTTTTGTCCCTGGTTGATGTAATCGTTCTCTGATACGAAACAGTCTATCTTGTTGACTACCTTGTCGGCAATCTCGACCATGGCCATTTTTATGGCACCCTCTATAAATATGGTGTTTCTTTCATTCACAAGCTGGTATTTTGCCCCAAGAAGATTTACTGCCCTGCGGAGCCAGCAAAACTGAATGTACTCCCAGAGATCGACCATCGGCAGATTCAGCTTTGCCTGTGTGTGGACAACTTTTGTGACTTTCCCTGATATTGGCGTGTAGTTGAAATGGACATCAAAGGGTGACATGTATATTCCAAAAAGAAGCCCTTTTTGTGGCTTGTCCTCAGACTTGGAGATTTCCTCAACCTTTATTTTTGTGCCGAGTTTTTCGCACTCGACCTGGCCGTTTTCGATCTTTTTTACATACATGAGCATTCCGTCGCACGGCGAGACAATGACAGATGAATCTCCAAGAGAAGTTCTTGGTGGGTCCCTGAAGAACCAGACGTTTCTTTTCCAGTGCTGGTAAAGAAAGTTTAGGCCAATTAGCACCACAATAACGCCCAAAATCCAGTAAATCACTTGCACCTCCAGGAAAAATAGAATCTTTGGGATTATAGCAACAATTGGCCTAATCGTCCAGAAGCTGTACTTTTCTGCGATTATTTGATCCTGATAAAATCAATATCTTGTTGGTTTATTGGTATTTGAAAATTAGATAAATAATTAATAAAGAAAAAAATTGCTTATTGTTGTTTTCTGCCAGTGGTGAGCCAGTAGATTCCAATGATTACCAATCCAAAAACCAAGTAGAGCATCCATCCGAGCAAATCAAAAACAAATCCAATGATCAAAACTACAGAAACAGAGAGTGTTCCCAGGATTATCCAGAGAATATTTTTCATTACTTTTCCTTCAACCATTTGTATGTGACGTATGGGAATTTTGGTGCATAGTAACCCAGAAAACCTGCGGCTGGCTGGATAAACTTTCCGACAAATGAAGACGGTTTTTTATAGTGGATGCCATCTACTCTGTAGAGTGAATCAATGTGTCTGTAGGTTTCTTCAAGCCCATACTTCTCGTACATCTTGGCAGTGGTGTCCGACTGGGTGTTCTGAATTAGCTCAACTGGAAAATTGCAATATTTGTTGAGGTCGCGTGCAAGCTGGACAATTTCGGAATTTGCGCCGTTTGTTATGACCTGCGCTCTGAGCTTCTTGTATCTCTCGAGGTCCAGCGGGTAACGGTCTTTTGTTTGCGCAAGCGCATAAACAGCATCCAGAACATATTTTATCCTGCTTGTGCATGTGACCGGATCAAGTGCCCTGACCTCTATTGTTCCAAGCCTCTTGCTGATGATAAGGTCCTGAAAACGGTAGAATCTGTCGCCGGTGAGTGGCCCTGTTGCATAACCGACGGCCAGCCTGTAGGACTGCCCGAACCTTTCTCCCATCCGGAACGGTGCGTTTGCGGTCATGAGCATGATGGCTGGCAGGAAGTGCGCGATGTTATCATAGGTTCGCTCTATGTCTTCTGACCCGCCGATATGGATTTGCAGGGCGCAAACGTTCGTTGGGGCATCAATCTGGATAAGATGCCCCAACGGAACGATGTATCCCATTGCGATTTTTGACAATTCGGCCCTCAGTTCCCGAAGCTGGGTTATGACCTCCAGTGGCGAATGGCAGATGTCAGTGGCCACCTCAAGGCCGCTCATCATGCCATACTTGAGATCTTTTCCTCTTGCAAAGTTTGATGCGGTGAGGTGGTAGTTTCTGGAGGGTTTTTTCCACAGGAGCTTTGCCAGATAGTACAGGGAGCGTGTTGTTGGAAGAAGGGGTTCTGTTACAAAAACCTCTTCCTCAAGGCCGAGTGTAATCAATTGCTGCTATTCCTCCTTGGCTGCAATGTAATTCTTATTATAGAAAGAATAAAAAGGTATCATGATTATCGATGATACTGTTCCAGAGATCAAGTTGAATAAAGGGGCGCTATAATAAATAAATTTGCCCCATCCTTGAGGATTAAGACCATACAGTCTTATTGAAATCTCGTTTGTTGGAAGCATGATCAATGCCCTGGCAACAACACCAATGAGCAATGCGACACCAAACCATATCAAATAGTTTTTGTTTTTTGAAAATGGCTTGAAGACCGCATAGGAAACAAGACAGAATGTTGACAATGCAATAAAATTTGCCGTAAGACCTATTGCGTCGGGTGTTACAAGGAAGTGACGCAATATATCTTTGATTGCGATAATCAAGATACCGGCAACCGGCCCAAGCATGAATGTTCCAAGAAGGCAAAAAATCTCGGAAAAATCAAACTTTAGAATTGGATCCACCCAGAATGGAATTTGGATCAACATCCCCAAAAACGAAAGACACGACAAAACTCCGATAATTGTGATGGTTTTTACAGACAACCTTTTCATGTAGTGCTCCTTTCCGCCAAGTCGGGGAAAATATACGGAAAGAAGAGACCTTCTTTCATCCGGACTTTACCGTCGGCCCCGGAATTTCACCGGATCTGCAAGGCCTTGCCTTGCTTGCGGGCTTTACCGCCGATAGGGAATTTCACCCATCCCCGAAGGCATTCTGGATTCTATAAAAGAATTTGGTTATCTTCAAGGTCAAAGAGTGACCTCAACAGCTCCTGGGTTATATCTTCCGGGTTGCCCTGCCAGAAAATCCTGCCGTCTTTCAGAAAGACTGTCCAGTCACAGAAGGCCCTTGCCAGTGATGTGTCATGCACAACGGCAAGAGCACAGTTTTGTGGCCCAAGCCTTTTCTTTATCTCTGCAAAAGTTTTGACCTTATATTTCAGGTCGAGGTGGGCCGTAGGTTCGTCCAGAAGGTAAACCTTCGGGTCCCTGATGACAGTTTGGGCAAGCGATGCCCTTTGCAGTGTGCCGTCGGAAAGGTCTGAAATAGGGGTGTTTCTGAATGCCACAAGGTCAAAGTCCTGCAAAATATTGTCCAGCCTGTTTTCATCTGGCACAGGCAACCCAAGTGACACATAAGCAGAGAGTGGGAGCTTGATTGTTCCGGGTTTTACTGGCCTCTGGACTGCAACTGTTTTTGACAGCTCGTCGAGCATGTAGCTGTTTGTGTTCCTCCCAAGCACTGATATGTTGCCCGAGAAGGTTTTTGCGATGCCAAAGAACGCCTTTATTATGGTCGACTTGCCTGATCCATTGGGCCCCATGAGGCCAACAAGCTTTGAGCTTTCAACATCAAATGACACGTCATCAATAACAATTTTGTTCCCATACCCGGCCTTCAGGTTTTTGATTGTTACCATGATGGTTTCCTTGATACGAGATAAAAGAAGAACAGGCCGCCGGCTATGTTCATGATGACCGAAGCCGGGACCTCCTGGAACGGCATTATCGATCTCCCCACCACATCGGCAAGACCCAGTGTTATTCCACCCAATAGGATACTGCATGGAACGACATATCTGGATTCTCCGCCAACAATCCTTCTGGAGATGTGAGGTGTTATGAGACCCACAAAACCCATCAATCCGGCAGTTGTGACTGCCATGCCTGTCAGAAGCGAGACAATTACAAACATCATTGACCTGAGCTTGACGGGGTTTACGCCAAGATAAGTGGCCTGTTCGTCACCGAGCAGATAAGCGTCCATCTTTCTTGGGAGCCCTGTGAGCATGACAATCGATATGGTGACAGCAATGGCCAGGAATACGACCCCCGTATAGGATGAGCTGGAAAGGCCGTTGTAACTCCAGAAGAACGTCTTCTGGAGGATGTCCCTGCCCAGCACCACAATGATGTAGTTCAGCCCTGCAAACACAAACGAGAGTGCAACGCCTGCGAGAACGAGGCTGGTGCCTGTGCTACCCGTTCTTCCCGAAAGCAACCATATTATCAGGCAGGCGAGAACCGCACCGGCGAACGCAAAAATGGAGACCGTGGAAAACCCCAGGATGGTCAGGCTGGCGCCTGAGAGCAGCGCGATATTGACCCCAAATATTGCACCTGAACCGATGCCTGCAATGTACGGGTCTGCAAGGTCGTTCCTGAAGAGCGTTTGTGAGAGTGCTCCGGCAAGCCCCAGAGCCATCCCGGAGAGAACAGACACAAGCATTCTTGGAAGCCTCATGAGAAGGATTATCCTCGTGTGGGTTTCTGGGGAATCACCAAAACCAAGAATGCTTGCTATCGCTTTTATTGCATCAATCGGGCCGATGCCTGAAGAACCAAAGAGGAGCCCGACAAACATCACCAGAAACAGGGCAAAAACGAGTAACAGTATTATTCTGGTTTGTTTCACTTGCCGACAATCTGCGAGATTATCTTCAGTGCATCCAGCACCCTTGGGCTTGGCCTCATCAAAAGGTCGTCATTCATTATGTGTATGGAACCGTTTTTGGCGGCTCTGGTCCTGGCAACACCTTGCCTCTTAACGATTTCGGCAACTGTTTTTTTGTATGATTCCGGAACGATGATCACTTCTGGGTCAAGACCGGCGATTGCTTCTTCTGAAAGCGTAGGGAAATCGCCTTCAAGTCTGTCGCCAGCATTCTCTGCGCCAACCCATCTCACCATGTCGGCGCCAAGCGAGTTCTTGCCAAATGTTGTTGGCGGATTGTCCCATATTTCGAGATAGACCAGTTTTTTGCTGCCTTCTGGTGTCTGTTTATGGAGCGAGTTGATTTCTGGCCCGAGCTCCTGGGACTTGGTCGGCAGACCGCAGATGTCTGCAACTTTGTCTATTGTTTCCAGAACATCGTTTATGGTTTGCGGATCGAAGGTCTCGACCCTTATCCCGGAGTATTTTATCTTGTTTATGACATCAAGCGGAATGAGCCTGTTTACAAGGACGACATCCGGTGAAAGCTCAACTATGCGCTCTGTTTTCAGTGCATATGGGTCACCGAGACTCTCCACTTTGGCGACTTCCGGAGGATAGTTGCACCATGAGGTCCTCCCAATAAGCCTGTCGCCTGCACCGACAAAATACACTATCTCCGTGATGTTTGGTGAAAGGGAGACAATCTTCTCCGGAGCACTGGCAGAAGGCTGGGCCGGCTGGACTCCACAAGAGCAGAGCATGAACGCCAGCAACAAAACAGACAATATCTTTTTCATATTTACCTCCTCGGGTTTTCGCAAAGACGGTCTCCTGGCTTGCGGCTTGGCGTCTTGCGGGGTTTCCTTCCCGGTTGCCCAGTGGATTTCCCCAGACTTGCCGCTTACAGTGGCGGGACCGCGCCGGATTCTCACCGGCTTCCGCTGCCTTTGCATGGTCGAGTCTAGCCTTGCGTTGGTCCTTGTCAAGATTGAATGCCAACATACAATCCAGAATGTGGCCAAAAAAACGATAAGCTATGCCTGTTCGAACTGCGGATATTCAAGCACGAAACCGCTTGGAAAATGTCCTGAATGTGGAGCATGGGGAACATTTGAAGAGAAAGAAGTGTTCCCACAGGACTCCTCCAAATGCAAAGACATTGAGGTGGAGGCCATTTCTCTTGCCGAAGAAAACAGGATTGAAACTGGTATAACAGAATTTGACAGGGTCATGGGTGGTGGTGTTGTCCAGGGGTCAGTCGTTCTCATTGGAGGAGAACCAGGTGTTGGCAAATCCACGCTCATGCTTGCAGTGGCAAACAGCTACGCAAAAACTTCCCAAAGCACCCTCTATTGCTCTGGTGAAGAATCCCCAAAACAGATATCAATGAGGGCAAAACGCATTGGGGCAACAGATTCTGGCATTTCGCTGGTTTTTGAGACAGATCTTGACGCAATCCTGAACGAGGCCTCAGAAAATCTACCAAAAGCACTGTTCATTGATTCAGTCCAGACAATAATGCTCGAAGATGCTGGCACCCCTGGTGGGCCAAACATGCTGAGGGAGGCGACCAGAAAGATAGTAGAGTTCTCAAAAAAACATTCTGTCACAACTTTTCTCATTGGCCATGTGACAAAAGAGGGCAACATTGCAGGACCAAAGACCCTCGAGCATCTTGTTGATGTGGTTTGCTATCTTGAGGGTGAAAGATATTCGACTCTAAGGATATTGCATGGTGTTAAGAACCGCTTTGGTGCTACGGATGAAGTTGGTTTGATGGAAATGACTGAGGGCGGTTTCAGGGCGGCAGACAGGCAGTCACTTGTCAGGAACGAGAATGTCCCTGGGGTGGCAATAACCGCCGTTTCAAAAGGAAACAGACCAATAGCGCTTGAAGTCCAGGCGCTTGTGGCGCCAACATACTATCCTTCCCCAAGGAGGGTGGTGACCGGCTGCAACATGAACAGGGCGCTGATGCTTCTGGCTGTCCTGGAAAAAAGGGCCTCCATCCCGCTGGGGAAGCTGGATTGCTACGTAAACCTTGTTGGCGGTCTGGATTCTGACGAGCCATCACTTGATCTTCCCATATCTTTTGCGCTTGTGTCTTCGTTTATGGACAGAAAGGTGCCTGAGGGCGTGGCTTTTGTCGGCGAAGTTGGACTTACTGGTGAAATACGCCCTGTCAGCCAATTGGGAACAAAATTAAAAGAACTAAATGCTTTGGGGCTTAAAACTGTGTTGGTGCCAAACCAGGACAAGCCTGATATTGAGGGTCTGGAGATTATTTCAGCAGGGACGTTGAGGGAGGCACTGAAGTTGGTATGGCCTGGTCAAGGTTTACCTTGAGCTGGAAGGTATAATACAGAAGAACATCTTTTGGCCAGACAGTGAATTCAAATGTGGCCACTCCAGTCAGAGTTTTCAAGGGGAGCCTGACCCAGCCTGATCTTTCAGCACCAGATGGTATGTCGCTTGAGAAAATCGGGTCCCAGTCTGAAGCTTGAAGTTTTTCCTGACCAACAATCATTTTTGTGAGTGAAGCCGGGAACCTGACTTTTGTTTCAAGCTTGTTGTATATCTTGATGTCCAGTCTGAGGTTGTTTTTTTCCTTGACGATTGCAACGAGCGTAAAATCAACACCATTTTTGGAGAATTTTATTGGCGGGACAAGATTTTCGGTTGAACCGCCGCCGCCTTCTTCAGCATTTTTGATACAATCAGCAAGAGCCTGTTTGAGCTTGCGATTTTCTTCCTGAAGAGAAAGATTTTCTGCCTTGAGGACCGATATGTCCGGGATCGTGATTGTTATTTTCTTTTCCTTTGTGTCGTAGTCGACAGAGGAACCATCTTTCGGGAAAACGTTGTCAATAAGGAAGCGGAGTGGAACAACCGTCCTCTCCTCAATTATTGTTGGTGCTGGCTGCAGCGTGACCGATTTGTCATCCACAGTCGCAGTTTTTTCACCGATTTTCATTACAATTGTACGCGATTGCTCCTGGGTTGTAGCAACCGTTATCGACAAGAGTAAGAAAACTAGCGCCAAACTGTAAATTGCATACCTTTTCATGGCGGGACGTATTATAGCCATTATGATTCCTATGTCAATACTCTACCAGCCTATCCTCAGCCTGTCGGCGAGGAAAAGCGGAAGTCCAGCCTCCATTACTTTTGCAACGGTTGCCTCAATATCGTAGTCTGCCCTCTTTATTGTGACTTTTCTCATGTCTGTGTCATAAATGGCATAGCTTGCCTGCGGATTTCTGTCTCTTGGTTGGCCAACCGAACCAACGTTTATTATATATTTGATGCCAGGCTCAAGCGATATTTCCAGGCCATAAGAGCCCCTTTGGTACTCAATATCATCATGGCCCTTTATTGAAAAGACACCGGATATGTGGGAATGCCCGATAAAGCATATATTTGAACTCATTATTTCTGAGAGTCTGACGGCCTCCATTGGTGAAGCTATGTATTCGAATGGTGCGGATGAATCAAGGCTGCCGTGGGCGACCTGGAAACCATCATGCGAGTTTGGTCCTGGTATTTTCAGCTTCATTGGCAAATTGCTTATGAATTTCTGATGTGAGGGAGTTACCTGTGTTCTCTGCCACCTGATTGCAGAGAGGCCATATTGATTGAAGTATCTTTCCTCAGAGGGTTCTATGAGCGCCTTGTCATGATTGCCCATTATTGCCCTGACCCCAAGGTTTATTATTTTTGCAACGCACTCATCTGGATTTGCGTTGTACCCGACAATGTCCCCGCAACAGATTATTTCATCAACGTTTTCTTTCTCCAGTGAGGCGAGCACAACATTTAATGCTTCGATGTTGGCGTGTATGTCAGAAATTATGCCGTATCTCATTTTGTTTTATTTTACCCGTAGAGGTCATTTAGTCAACACAGGTTAAAAAACCAGTCCCTGCCTTATTAAACCTGATGCCAGGAAGTCGCGGGTATCAAGTAATTTCCCTCCCTCTTTCTGGCATTTTGCAAATTCCAGTGCTCCTTCCTTGCAGGCGATTATTAACGTTTTTTTCGAGACAAGCACTTCTCCCGGCTGCCCGTTGCCTTCAACTACTTTGGGGCCAAAAAGTTTTATTCTTTTGCCATCAAGCACCGTGTAGCAGCCGGGATCGGGTGACATTGACCTTATATGACATGACAACTCAAAAGCTGTTTTGTTCCAGTTGATAATTTCGTCTTCTGGCCTCAGTCTTCTTGCATAAAATGTTTTTTCCTGGGGTTGTGGTTCTCCTTCAAAACCTTGTTCCAATTTTTCAATCGCCCCTGGAAGCATTGAAACGGAAAGTATGGCCAGCTTTTCTGCAAGAGAACCAAAATCATCCGTGCCTTCTATTGCAATTGCCTCTGAAGCAATGATGTTGCCCCTGTCGAGCCTGCTTGAGATGAGCATCAGGCTTACGCCGGTTTCCTTTTCACATTTCCTGATCGCCCATCTTATCGGCTCCGCTCCCCTGTATTTTGGGAGCAGTGATGGATGGATATTCAGTATCCCTTTTGGGAACACATCGATGAGTTGAGGCGACAGTATTTCGGAGTAAGAAGCCAGGACGGCAATATCAGCTGAAGTATTTTTTAAAGTTTCTACTGGTTCATCGGAGTTGATGGATTCCGGGGAGTAGCAGGGGATGTTTTTGCTTGCACAAAATTCGGATATGACCGAGGAGACCACTTTCTGGCCCCTGCCCTTTTTTGCGTCGGGCCTTGTAACCACAAGGCAGACTTCATGATTTTCCGAGAGAAACTCGAGGATGGTTTTTGCAAAATTGCCAGAGCCAATGAAAATTGTTTTCATACCATCAGATTTTCCCTGTACTGGACAGCTTCTGCAATATGGGGAGTCTTAATCTCTTTTGAACCGGCCAGGTCGGCGATGGTCCTGGAGACCCTGAGTATCCTGTCATAACCCCTTGCAGTCAGGTTCATCCTTTCGCAAGCGAGCCTCAGGAAAGACTCCTCGTCTGCCCCAAGCCTGCAAAATTCTTTTATCTGTTTTGATGAGAGCTGTGCATTACAGTGTATTCCAAGATTCTTGTAGCGCTCGGTCTGCATTTTTCTGCCATCTGTAACCCTCTGTCTTATTGTTGCACTCTTTTCACCCGGTTGCGTACCTGAAAGCTCTTCCGGGAGAAGTCTTGAGAGCGAAAGATATATGTCAAACCTGTCAAGGAGTGGACCGGAGATCCTCGACTGGTATTTTCTGATTGATGAAATGCCGCAGGTGCATGGTTTTGTTCTGTCACCATAGTATCCGCACGGGCAGGGGTTCATTGCTGACACAAGCAGGAACCTTGATGGGTAAGTAACCGTTTGCCTTACTCTGGCAACAGTCACCTCGCCATCTTCCATTGGTTGCCTGAGCACCTCAAGAACGTCTCTCTTGAATTCAGGCAATTCATCCAGAAACAGAACACCGCCATGTGAAAGGCTTATTTCACCTGGCATCGGATTTGAGCCACCACCGATGATTGCAGCAGGTGATGCAGTGTGGTGTGGTGATCTGTAGGGTCTTTTTGTTATGAGGCCTTCTTTTGGCGGGAGGAGTCCCGCAATCGAGTATATCTGGCTGATTTCGACCGCCTCGTCAAAGGTGAGTGGCGGCAGGATTGATGGCAATCTTTTTGCAAGCATTGTTTTTCCGGAACCGGGTGCCCCCATCATCAGCACGTTGTGGCTCCCGCATGCTGCGATTTCCAGCGCCCTCTTGGCCATTGCATTGCCTTTCACTTCGGACATGTCAACCGGATATTCGAGGAAGGAATCGGTGAAATCGACCTTCCTCATTTTTATTGACTGCAACGGTTTTTCCCCGGAAAGATGCAATGCTATGTCTTGCAGATTGTCAGCTCCGACAACTTCAACATTGAAAATGGAGGCCTCGGCAACGTTGTCTTTTGGGACCATAAGTGTTTCTTCAGTCCCGGAGAGTGCTATGGCTATCGGCAGGACCCCGGGGACGGAGCGCAGTGCGCCATCAAGAGACAGCTCTCCCAGGAATGTCTTGCCATCAAGAGACTCGACAGGTATCTGGTTTGACGCGGCAAGTATGCCGAGGGCTATTGGCAGGTCAAACCCTGAACCCTCTTTCTTGAGATCGGCTGGGGCGAGGTTAACCGTTATTCGTTTGATCGGGAAGGCAAAACCGGAGTTTTTTATTGCAGAGCGCACCCTCTCCCTTGCCTCGGAAACCGCGGCATCGGGTAGCCCAACTATATTGAAAGAAGGCAAAGCCTGCCCCGTAATATCTACCTCAACACGGAGCTTGAGTGGTTTGAGTCCCTCCAATGTTACGCTTTGCACAGACGAGAACACAAAAATGATTTTATGTTATTGTGACTGATCGTCAAGAAGCCTGAAGGCCTCTAAAAATTCAGAGATAATTTCAAATTCAAAATTGTTTTGTCTTTCAAAAAAGCGGGACATGTCTCCACGACCCATTCTCTTGTATCTTGAGGCACGGCAGAGCATCTGGAGTGTGTCGCATTCTTTTACGAACCTTGACTCCAGCGACTCGCACTTGATATATTCCCCAAACAGTGCCTGTAATTTTTGGGAGCTCCCAAAAATTTTGTCGGACACTTTTTTCTCTGCGCTTTCCTTGTCAATAAATTCCTTTGCGCAAAGAGGCAAGTCGGTCAGCAGGGCTTCTGGAATGTCATGGACAAGTGCCAGCTCAAGAGCTTTTTCTTTTAAAATGCCTGGTACATGGTCAGAGAGCAAAAGGACAAGCACAGAAACATTATAGGAGTGAGATGAAACTGGCTCCGGGGAAACTACTCCGGAGAGAAGATACCCAAATCTCGGTATGTCTGTGAGGGTCTCACAGTGGAGGTATATTCCGGCAAGCTTTTTTATATCATCTCTCACCGAGCATGCTCCTTATGGTTTCCAGTTCCTTCAATGCTCTTTGCCTGCTTTTGTCATTTGTATATCCGGCGCCGTCTTTAATCAACGGCTCAACAATTGATATCGGGTCTTTGTGTCCGTGGGTTTTCAGGGATTGCGCCAGACTGATGCAAAACTCTGTCCTGAAATCATCTTTTGACTCGGAAACCGTTTTTGCCAGTGCATCGTCCCACTGTTTTGTGGCATCCGGATAGTCTGGTGTTGAATCAACAAATTTGCCGTTCTTCATGGAATAAACAACCAGCGCAGATGGGACAAAACTGGTATCGAATTTGCCTGCCCATGACCTGTCGGCACAAACAAGCTCATAAGTTCCGTTTTTGTCCAGATCGTCAATAATCCATGGTGTTATGTGCTCTGGCAGGGAAAGAACATTGACCATCGTTTTGTCTTTGATGTCCAGCATCATGATTGTCCTGTCAAAGGGGGACATGGAGCGAAGGATTGAAATGGGGCCGGGCCTACTTCCTTTTTCAAACCACTCTTTTCTGGAATCATTTGTGGAGGCAAACCAGAGCCAGTGAAAGTTTATCCTTCGCGTTTGAGCAATTTCTCCGACAGGTTCTGCTGTCTCGTGGAACATCCAGTAGCAGACGAGTTTTTGCTCCTCCACTCCGGTGAGCCTGCTGTATACCTGGATGTAATACTGGTTTCTGGCACTATCCTCCACTATTCTCATCTCGGTGTTGAACCAGCCATCTTTTAGTTCGTTATCAATGTGAAAAGACCACAAGAGGCCTTGGGGCCTTTCGTGGTCTTTTGAATTGGTGCTTGATGCAAAAACCGGATGCCAGATTGAGATGGCAATCAGAAGGCCTGCAATAATGGCCTTTCTCATTGCACCTTCTTGAAATCGGTGGTCAGTATGATGATTTTGTCGTGGAACACCTCAATCCATCCATCAGAAACATTGTAAACCGAATCACCTTTTGCAGTTTTTGCTGTTATTTTGCCGGATTTCAGGGTTGCAACCATGTTGATGTGTTTTGGGAGGATGCCCCAATAGCCATCTTCCAGGGGGACGATAATTGAGGTTGCAACAAGCTTTTCTTCCCTTGATTCCGGTGTTATGATGGTGATGTTTAGCTGGTCCACTTAGACGTACTCTTCCTTTTTGACGCTGACCTTTGCCCTTGCCTGTTCTTCTTCAACCAGTTTTCTTGCCTTTTCTTTGGCTTCCTCGATGTTGCCTACCATATAGAAAGCATCTTCCGGCAAATCATCGCACCTGCCCTCGACAATTTCTTTGAATCCCGCAACGGTTTCCTTGAGTGAAACGTATTTTCCGGCCCTTCCGGAGTACGACTCAGCGACAAAGAATGGCTGTGAAAGATATTTCTGGAGTTTTCTGGCTCTGTAGACAAGTTTCCTGTCTTCTTCGGAGAGTTCCGACATTCCAAGGATGGCAATGATGTCTTTGAGGTTTTCGTAGTGCTGGAGTATCCTTTTGACCTCTTGTGCAACCTCGTAGTGCTCTTTTCCGACGATCCTTGGATCAAGCATTTTTGAGGAAGAATCAAGCGGGTTTGCTGCAGGGTAGATTCCAAGTTCGACCAATGCGCGGTCGAGTGTGATTGTTGCATCAAGGTGAGTGAAGATGTTTGCCGGGGCTGGGTCCGTGTAGTCATCAGCAGGAACGAAGATTGCCTGGACTGACGTGATGGAGCCCTTCTTAGTTGAAATGATTCTCTCTTCAAGAGAACCAACTTCGGTCGCCAGTGTTGACTGGTAGCCTACCGCGGAGGGGATCCTGCCCAGCAAGGCTGAAACTTCGGAACCTGCCTGGACGTAACGGAATATGTTGTCAACAAATAGAAGAACATCCTGACCCTTGTCATCACGGAAGTACTCGCACATTGTTAATGCTGTAAATGGCACCCTCATGCGGACCCCTGGCGGTTCATTCATCTGGCCGAAAACCAGTGCGGTGGATTTGATGACTCCGGAGGCTTCCATCTCGAGGATGAGCTCGTTGCCTTCCCTGGTGCGCTCACCGACGCCGGCAAATACCGACACTCCCTGATGTTCATAGGCAACGTTGCGGATGAGCTCCTGAAGAAGAACGGTTTTGCCTACACCTGCACCACCAAAAAGACCGATTTTTCCACCCTTTGGGAATGGGGCGAGAAGATCGACGACCTTGATGCCGGTTTCAAAAATGGATTCAGTCGGGTTGATTTTTGAGAATTGCGGAGGATTGTGGAAGATTGGCCTTTTTTCAACTGCCGGCACGTCGCCCCTTTTGTCGATTGGGTTGCCAAAAACGTTGAAAACACGCCCAAGTGTTCCTTCACCAACAGGCACATTGATTGGGGCACCTGTGTCCTGGCAAACCATTCCCCTGCGGAGTCCTTCTGTTGAGCCAAGCGCTATGCAACGTACATCGGTTGCGTTGACGACCTGGTGGACCTCGCAAACGAGATTTTCTGGCAATGCAGGGTCTTCAACCACAACCACGTTGTAAAGGTCTGGAAGCTCTCCCTTTGGGAAGGAAAAGTCCAGAACTGGACCTTCGATTCTAATGAGCTTTCCTTTAGACACTCTTTCTCTCCTTTATCGCCTCTGCACCGGAGGTTATCTCGGTCAGTTCTTTGGTGATTGCAGCCTGTCTGGTGCGTTGGTATTTTATCGTGAGCTTCTGCCCCAAATCATCGGCATTTTCGGTTGCCCTGTGCATGCTCATCCTTCTCATCGCCTGCTCAGATGCACCGGCCTCAAGAAGGACTTTGTAGACGAACAGGTCAACGTAGTTGTCCATGAGTGTGTCCAGAATGGCAGCTGGGCTGGGTTTGAAGATGAAGGTTTCAAGAGGGATGGAATGACCTTTCATGATTGGGACAAGCGGAAGCATTTCCCTTACCACCGATTCCTGACGGAGCACTGACTGGAATTCCATATAAACGAAGGAAACTGCCTGTACTTCGTCCGATATGTACATTTCCTTTATTTTTTTGGACAATATCTGGGCTTGGGTAAATGATAGCTTGTCAAGGATGCCTGGCATCTGGAAACTGATCTCGTGGCCTTGCTTTATGAGCTCGGCATTGGCTTTTTTGCCGATTGTGGCAAATATTGATTTCAGGCCCAGTTCTTCCGAGTACCTTTTTGTAAGCGACATCACATTTGAGTTGAACGCGCCACAAAAGCCCCTGTCAGATGTGAGCGGGATGATGAGAACTTTCTCGATGGGTCTTGCAATAAATAGAGGGTTTATGGTGAGGTCGGTTGATGTGTGACTTGCTATCGATACGAGAAGCTCCCTGAGTTTTTCAACATAGGGTACTGATTCTTCAACCTTTTTCCTAAGGTGGTAAATTTTGACGACAGAGAGCATCTCCATCGAGCGCGTTATGTGCGCTACGGAATCAACGGAGGCTATTCGTCTTTTTAGTGCCCTTAGTGTTGCCACGCTCAGCTCCCAAAGGTGGATGATACAGACTGCACAAGTTTGGATATCCCTTCCTTGTGCGCATCAGTCAGTTTTGGTGCCATTGAGAGTTCCTTAAGGAGATCAGGCCTGAATCTTTTTGCTTCCTCAACAAGGATACGCTCGAACTCCTGGACCCTGTCTTTTCTTATGTCATCCAGTGCACCAAGCGAGTAGGCACCAAGAATAAATACCTGCTGGCCTACGTGCATCGGGCTGTATTGTGGCTGTTTAAGCAGTTCGACGAGCTTTTCACCCCTCTGGAGTTTCTTTTGGGTTACCGGGTCAAGCTCTGCGCCAAACTGGGCGAATGCCTTGAGGTCGTTATACTGCGAGAGGTCCAGTTTGAGTGAACCGCCGACCTTTTTCATGGTTGGGATCTGTGCGTTTCCGCCAACACGGGAAACGGAAAGACCGACGTTTACGGCTGGCCTTATGCCCTCGTGGAAAAGCTCTTTCTCAAGGTATATCTGGCCATCGGTGATGGATATAAGATTGGTTGGAATGTATTGCGAAACATCGCCGGCCTGGGTTTCGATTATAGGTAGGGCGGTCATGGAACCACCGCCAAGGTCTTTGTGGAGTTTTGCAGCACGCTCGAGGAGCCTTGAGTGCAGGTAGAAAATATCTCCCGGATATGCCTCACGCCCTGGTGGACGTCTAAGGAGCAGTGCAAGTTCCCTGTAGGCGTCGGCATGTTTTGAGAGATCATCGTAGATTATCAGGACGTGCTTGCCGGAGCGCATCAACTCTTCGCCAATTGCGCAACCTACATAGGGAGCTATATACCTGGTTGCCGGTGACTGGTCTGCAAGGGTTGTGACGACGAGGGTGTAATCGAGTGCGCCATAATCACGCAGTGTTTTGACAATTCCTGCCATGGTGGACGATTTCTGTGCAATTCCAACATAGATGCAAATTACATTTTCGTCCTTCTGGTTCAGGATTGTGTCGATGGCGATGGCGGTTTTTCCTGTTTGCCTGTCGCCGATGATGAGCTCACGCTGTCCCCTGCCGATCGGGAAAAGGGCATCGATGGTTTTGATGCCGGTTTGCATTGGCTGGTGGACTGGCTCCCTCTCGATTACCGATGGGGCCTTTGTTTCAAGTGGGAGGAATTTTATTGATTTTGGAGCCGGCTTTCCGTCAATCGGATTGCCAAGGGGGTCGATTACACGACCAATCAGGTTTTGGGTGTAAGGAATTGAGAGGAGCCTTCCGGTCCTTGATACCCTGTCCCCTTCCCTGACATATTTGTCTTCACCGAGCAAAACGACTCCGACGTAATCAGGGGCAAGCGAAAGTACGAAACCTTCGATGCCACCTTCAAAACTCAACACCTCGCTGATGAAGGCATCAGAGAGCCCCCTTACAAGGGCAACACCATCACCAACTTCGCTGACCGAACCGGCATTTTCAATTACCGGGATGAAAGGCTTTGCCTCAAAAGAGGCTTGCCAGGTGTTGATTATCTCGTCTAGTATCTCGGGCATAGGATCACCTCAAGTCTTCGATGGTGGTTTCAACCATCCTTGAGATTGAGGAATCAAATATGGTGTCGCCAAAGACTATCCTGAGGCCGGAAATGAGCTCTGGTTTTATGATAAATTCAACCTTGGCGCCGTTCTTCACAAAGCCGAGGACGAAATCTGAAACTGCCTTTTTGTCCACTTCTGACATTTCAGTTGCCGACTCGATGACGATCCTTGATACCTTGCCTGCCTGGGAGAGTGCATCGCAAAGATTGAGCTTGTGTGAATGGATGTCGCAAACCGTGAGTTTTGGCAGCTCGGAGATGATGTGTTTTGTGTAGGCTCCGGTCATGCCATTGTCGAAGACCTGTTTCATGACCTGTCTTGAAGCCTGGACAATAATTTTTTTCGAGCGGCTCTTCAGATCCTGCTCGGTTATCTCACGTTCGCCCTTTGCCTCTTCTTCTGCGATCCTGATTATGGATTTGGCGTCTTCCCTTGCCTTGCCAATTATTTCTTCCCTTATCGCTTCGGCGGTCTGGACAGATTCAGATGTTATCTTTCTTGACTCTTCGGCCGCATCGCTCTTCTGTTTTTTGGCATTTTCAAGGCTTGACTTTGCTTCTTCCTGGAGCTTCTTTGCATCATCAATTACCGAGGAGGCAGCTTTTTTTCTGTCTTCCATCATCTTCTTTACTGGTTTGTAAAGGAAAGTCCAGAGGACGATGAAAAGGAGGGAGAGATTGAGTATTGCAAAAAGCAGGGTTCGCCAGTCGATCTGGATAAGAGATGAAGAAGCCTCTTTTGCAACTTCATTTGCCGCTTGGGCGGCACTAGCTAGCAGATAATTCATTGTGCCCACCTGCTTATATAAGCGGGTTTGCGAAAATAAGGACCAGCGCTACTGCAAGGGCGTAAATTACGAGCGACTCTATGAGGGCCAGTGAAAGGATCAGGGTTGTAAATATCCTGTCTCCTGCCTCAGGCTGCCTTGCGATGGCGTCGGCTGCGGCTGCGGCTGCTTTGCCCTGTCCCTGGGCTCCTCCGAATGCTGCGATCGCGATTGCGAAAGATGCGGAGAAGACCGAAACAACCTTGATTAACCAAACCATGCTTGTGTTTGCGTCCATTGTTAGTGACCCCCTTTAGAAGTTACTGCAGGTTGCAGATAAACCAGGAACAACATGGTAAATACCAGTGCCTGGACAGCTCCGGTGAACAATCCGAGTCCCAAGATGACGATAGGGACAACAAAAGCCACAAGAGAAGAAATTACTTCAAGAACTATGTGCTCGCCAGTCAGGTTTCCAAAAAGACGGACAGCCAGTGAAAGCGGACGGCTGATTTCTTCAAGGATGTTGATTGGCAACATAAATACATAAGGTTTTACATAATGTTTCAAGTATGGTCCAATGCCTTTTACCTTCATGTACTGGCCGTGGTAGTAGGAAATTGCCGTTAGGGCAAAACCAGTAGTCACCATAAGGTCAGTTGTTGGTGCGATGACCATCTTGAAATTTTGCGAAATGCCATAAAAAGGAATGAACAGTGAGGAGACGATGCCCAGAAGGTTTGAAATGAGGATGTAGCCAAAGAATGCGCACACTGCCACCTCATAGCCTTTACCTTCGTGTCCAAGGATACTCTCGGCAAAATTTTGTGTTGTGACAACAACCATTTCTGCGAGGATAGCCCTTTTTGATCCTGGCTTTTTGACCCCTGATCCAATAACTATGATGATTGTGGAGAATATCACAGTCGCAAGGAGCAGTGCAAAAAACGTGTTTGACAGGGGTGATCCAAAAAGTGAGAAGGTTGTCTGCTGTGGGCCAACTTCAATCTTGTGAGGGTGTGAGGAAGCTGGGACCAAAAACATTACGCAGGCATAGGCAGCCACAAAAAATAATGCGATCCAGAAGCTTTTTTTCCTGAGCAGGGGAGTTTTTTTCTTTTTCACCACTTCAGCCATTTTTGCCTCCGCGTTTAAACTTTGTAAACCATATCCACCATAGACCAAAACCAAGCGCAAAGCCACCAAAAGATGCTAACAAAACATAAAAACCAAGTAAAACTGGGGCAAAAAGTGCCAGCGCGGCAATGAGGAGCCTCAGCGGGTTTGTAATAACCGTCTGGCCTTTCATGAATGACTTTTGCGTTTGCAGGTAAAGGAGGTGGAACCATGCGAATCCGAGGCCACAGCCCCAGATCGCTCCGCCTATTATCTCTAATACTGTTTTCATAGTTTGAACTTAAGGGCAGTTCTAGCAGAAGCAACGAGGCCCATACATATCAGGATCAGGAAGAATATTGGCATTGTCCCAAGCGCTTTGTCTAGAAAAAAACCAGCCACGCCGCCAAGGGCAATGGGCATGATGAGCATGAAGACGATTGTCAGACCAAGGGCCCTTGCTTTTATCATCTCAGCAAATATCTTTCCTGCCCTCAATGTTCTCTCCTTAGAGTGATTCGCTAGCTTTTGCAATGAGCTGGTAAATCCATGGCAAAAGGCCAATCACGAGTGTTAAAACCGAGCATATAACTGCCACAAGATAGGCAAAAGAAAATCCTGGTTTGGTTTCTGTTCTCAGACATTCCTGGTCTGGCGCCTCAAAATACATGTTCTTTACGATGCCAAAATAATAGAATGCCGAGATGGCAGAGTTTATGACCGCAAGAACCACAAGCCAGTAGAGGCCCGCCGAGACGCCGGCGGTAAAAATAAGCAGTTTGCCGAAGAACCCTGCGGCAAACGGAATGCCAAGGAGCGAGACAAGCGAGACCGTCATTGCAAGTGCCAGACCGGGGTCCGTTTTGCTCAATCCCTTGAAGTGATTCAGGGTTGTTCCACCCCTTCTTGCCTCTACAACTTTGATTACAGAAAACACTGCGATGTTCATGAGCGCATAGGCGGTAACATACATAAGTATGCCCCTGGCGCCCTCTGACCTGATTACTGCTTCAGGAGAAAACGCTATTACGACAATACCTATGAGCATGTAGCCTATCTGCGCAATTGAGCTGTAGGCCATGATTCTTTTTACTTCGGTCTGCCAGATCGCGGTGAGGTTGCCATACGTCATGGAGAGTGCGGAGATGGCAGCTATTGACCATTTTACCAGATTGGCGAAATTGTCGCTTGCCGCCGGGTTGATGCCCATTGATATGAATCTTGAAAGGACTATCAGGGCACCAATTTTTGGGGCAACAGAGATGAAGGCGGTCGATATTGGTGGCGAACCTTCATAAACATCCGGTGCCCAGAAATGGAACGGAACTGCCGCTATTTTGAAAGAAAGGCCGGCGAGTACGAATATAAAACCAGCCATCTCGAGCGGAGTGCCCTTTATGTTGTTGAAAAGCTCTACAAAACTGAATGTGCCTGCTGTTGTGTAGATGAGGGATATTCCATAGATTGTCATTGCAGAAGCAAATGCTCCAAGCAGGAAGTATTTTACAACAGCCTCTTTTGATTTGGGATTGTGTGATTTCAGGCCTGCCAGCATGTATAGAGGTATTGAAGACAGCTCTATACCCAAATAGAGCGAGAGCATGTGTGACGACTGGACCAGAAGCATCAGGCCGGTGACGGAGATGAGCATGAGGAACACGAATTCTCCCTGACGTTTCGAAGCATCGTTGAACATGTCAAGTGAGGAGATCAGTATTGGCACGGAGATGACCAGAAGCAGTCCCCTGGCAAAATTGGAGAAATCGTTTTGCACAAAGAGGTTGCCTGCTGGTTCCCTGATTCCTGGAACAGCCTGCATGACAATAAACGAGATCACAACAGTCAGGATAGCCAACAAGCCAAGCACATACTTCCTTAGCGCGAACTTGAATACCGACAGGAGGAGTATTATGCAGGCCCCGACAAGAAGGACCATCTCTGGATAAAATGAAGCAAAGTTCATCTCGTCTCCTTAAACTATTGGAAGCGTTGGCAGTGTGGTGATTGCGTGTTGTATCATATTGAGGAGCGGCATCGGGAATATTCCAATGAAGAATATGAACCCAAGAAGCGGGGTTGCGGCAAAGAATTCCCTGAAACTTGCGTCCCTGAGCTCCTTGAAATGCGGGTCTGCAACAGTGCCGAACAATACCCTCTGCATCATCCAGAGCATGACACCACCGTTTATGATCATTCCGACAACGGAAACCCAGGCCCACCAGTTGACTGCCTGATATGCCGCAGTCATTGAAAGGAACTCACTGACAAAACCAGCGAGGGCTGGCAGTCCGATTGATGCAAATGATGCAATGATAAGCATTATCGAGATGATTGGAATAATCGATGCCATTCCGGGGAGTTTTGCAATTTCCCTTGTGTGGGTCCTGTCATAGATATAGCCGACCAAAAGGAAGAGGAGGCCTGTTGTGATACCGTGGTTGAACATTACGAGCACGGCGCCCTGGAGAGCAGCCACAGCACCTGTTTTGAGGAATGCCGCTACAGCCAGGAGGACAAAACCCATGTGGTTCACAGAGGTGTATGCAACAAGTTTTTTGAGGTCTTTCTGGACAAGCGAGCAGAAGGCTCCATAAACGATGCCTATTACCCCAAGGATACCGATGATGTCTGCCCACCATGTTGCGGCATACGGCATGATTCCCACTCCGATGCGGATGAGGCCGTAGCCTCCCATCTTAAGCAGGACGCCAGCGAGGAGAATTGATATTGGGGCCGGTGCTTCGACGTGTGCATCAGGAAGCCAGGTGTGGAACGGGAAGGATGGCACCTTGATTGCAAAGCCGAGGAAGAGTGCTCCAAATACTGGGAGCCCGAGGGCCCACCCTCTCAGGTTGGCGCTTGTCTCGATCAACTGTGGTATCGAGAATGTGTTCTGTCCGGAAGCAAAATATATTGCAAGCACACCGACCAGCATGAACAGGGAGCCAACCAAAGTGTAGATGAAGAACTTGATTGATGCGTAGAGCTTTCTGGGGCCACCCCAGATGCCGATCAGGAAGTACATCGGCACAAGCACGAGTTCCCAGAACACATAGAAGAGGACCAGGTCGAGTGAAACAAAGACGCCTATAAGGCCGGTCTCCAGGAGCAGGAACAGTGAATAATATTCCTTGTTTCTGTGGTCGATGTTGAACGATGCAAGGCAGGCCACGAACGAAAGGAGGGTTGTGAGGAATAGCATGAGCATTGACATGCCATCGACACCAAAGAAATACGTAATGCCAACACTTTCAACCCATGGCACCTTGTCGATCAGCTGGAAGCCAGGAACTGAGGTCTTGAACTGTGTCCAGATGAATATCGAAATGATGAGGTTAAGTGCTGTGAATCCAAGAGCGGTCCATTTGATCCAGCCTGCCCATTTTTTCGGGAAGAGCAGAAGCAAGAGCGAACCGAGGAGCGGAAGAAACGTTACGATCGTTAGCAATCCATTGAATTCCATTCATTCCTCCTAATTTAGGACGGCAAACCATGCCACAAGTATCAATACCAGTGCTATTGAGGCAAACATTATTGTCGCGTAGTTTGGAAGGTAGCCAGTTTGCACCTTCCTGACCTTTGAGCCAATGAATCCAGTCAAGGCAGCAACGCCATTGACGGCACCATCTATGACATTTTCATCAAACCATTTGACAAGTTCTGACACCTTGACGGTCAGATACCCGGCCAGGTTGACCAGGCCATCAACTATCCCGGCATCGAACCAATAAACGATGTTGCCAAGAATAACCGAGAGCCATGCCACTCCATTGACTGCACCGTCAATGACTGTACGGTCAAACCAGTGGCAAAATTCACTCAAATAGAAAAGTGGCTTCACTGCAATGAAAGTCCAGGCTTCATCAACAAACCACTTGTTTTTGAAGAAGAGGTAAAGTGGCTTGAGGATTCTGATAAGTGTTTCTTTTTTAAACCAGCCCCAGGCGTAGATTGCAAGCCCAAGGAAGATGCCTGCGAGAACAAGCCCTGTGGAGCCAAAAATGAGTGTCCAGTTGACTGCTTCGGATTCGAACTCATGGAAGAATATGAACCTCTGGAAGAGCTCGCCAAAGAACGGTGCCCCGACGAAACCTATCACCACTGAAAGCACGGCCAGGATTATTAGTGGAAGGGTTGTCCTCCATGAGGCCTCGTGGGCGTGGTTCTCTTTTCTGGGTTTACCGAAGAAGGTAAGCCAGACGCATCTTGTCATGTAGTATGGGGTGAGGAAGGCCGTTATCAATGCGAGAATGAGAGGTATGGTCGAGTGGGTTGCCTCTGCCCCGACGAGTATTGCGTCTTTGCTCCAGAACCCGGCGAACGGAAATAGCCCTGCGAGGGCGAGTGAGCCAAGTATGAAGGTCCATGCAGTGATGGGCATCTTCTTGAATAATCCGCCCATTTCGTGCATGTTCTGTGTGTGCGTTGCGTGGATAACTGAGCCTGAGCCAAGGAAGAGCAAACCCTTGAACATGGCATGGGTCATGAGGTGGAAGAGTGCCGCCGTGTATCCAAATTTGCCAAAACCCAGCGCCATGACCATGTACCCTAGCTGGCTGATGGTTGAATAGGCAAGGACTTTTTTGATGTCGTCCTGCACCGTGGCTATTGTTGCGGCAAAGATTGCTGTGAAAGAACCAACATAAGTGACAACCTTCAGTGCGGTTCCACTTGGATCGAGCGTGAATAATCCCATACATCTTGCAACAAGATATATTCCGGCCGCAACCATCGTTGCCGCGTGTATAAGTGCGGAGACTGGCGTTGGGCCTTCCATGGCATTGGGGAGCCAGACATGGAGCGGGAACTGGGCAGATTTGCCCATTGCGCCCATGAAAATCAGGAGTGGTATTATTATGAGAAGGGCAGGGGCCAGAGATGCGAGTGCTGATGGAAGGGCCTCAAGGCTGAGCGTGTGCGGATTTGAGAGTATGAAACACATTACTATGCCCGTGAATAGCCCCATATCTCCAACCTTGGTTACAAAAAAAGCCTTTTTTGCGGCCTGGTATGCAGACCTTTTGTGGAACCAGAAACCTATGAGAAGGTACGAGCAAAGACCGACCAGCTCCCAGAAGGCAAAAAGCTGGAGAAGATTTGAGGCGGTAACAACGCCGAGCATTGCGGTCGTGAAGAGCTGAAGTTCGGCATAAAATCTTGCAATGCCTGGATCACCATGCATGTAGTCCTGGGAGAACAGGTGAACCAGGAACGATACCAGCGTGACCACGCAAAGCATCATCGCACAGAGCTGGTCAACCCTGAATCCAAAATCAAGTGTGAGATTGCCGGACTGGAGCCAGACAAAGCTGACTGTTGGTGCTGGCCCGTTTGCGATGACAAGCCCAAGCACCACAATCGAGGTTATCAACGAAAGAAAGATGGTTACTGTTGCTAGCTTTGGTCCCCACTCTTTTGCTATTTTTCCGCAGAGGCCAACGATGATGAATCCCAAAAGTGGGAAGGCCATCGTCAAAACAGCGAGGATTGAAGTGAGGGTCCAGGAACCGGCAAGAGAAGCTACAGTGTGTTCCATTGTCCCTCCTACCACTTGAGCAGGCTGAACTGCTCAAGAGTTACCCAGCCCTTTGCCCTGTACATTGCCACAATTGCACCGAGTCCAACGATGGTTTCAGATGCTGCGATTGCTATGGCAAACACAACCATCGACTGTGCCAGACCAGGATCGGGGAGCTGGCTTGCCGTGGCGATGAAAGTAAGGTTGGCCCCATTGAGCATCAGCTCGATGCACATGAGTATCCTGATGGCGTTTCTCAATGTGAGTGCACCGAGGACACCAAAGCTGAATATTGCAGCACCAAGGATAAGCAAGAGGTAGTTCATACCTCATCCTCCTTTTTCTTTGCCATTTCTATTCCGCCAACAACAGCCGCAAGCAGAAGGAAAGAGGCCATTTCAACAGGCACCATGTAAGGTGTGGAAGCATTTTCTGAGTAAAGCACATCGCCAACTGCCATCAATGATGTTTTTGGTGGAAGGGCCATTTGCCCCTGGAAGTTGGTTGTAAACTGGCTTTCTGAAGTATTCATTATGAAAAAGGAGATTGAACCAAAGAGCGCAAGCGCCACGAAAACACCAAGGACAGCCTGACGGTTCAGATGGCTCATCTGCTTGCCAGAGACATCATGCGTGAACATGATTGAGAACAGGATCAGGATGGCTATGGCGCCAACATAGATGGCTATCTGTGCTGCAGCAATGAAATCGGCATGCAACCCGACATAGATTGCCGCAATCGACAAAAGGCAACCTATCAGGCATATGGCCGCATGGACAATATTTTTTACAGTCACAGTCAGGGCCGCAAAGACAAGGGCGGGGAAAGCGAGCGCCATGTAAAGAGCTTGCGACATTGTTACGTTCACTGTGCACCCCCAAATGGAAGAAGGAGCTCCTCTTTCTCGTGTATCATTCCTTCCCTGGTATATGAGGAAAGTTCATATTTGTGGCCAACCTGCAATGCACCAAACGGGCAAACCTCGACGCATATTCCGCAGAATATACACTGCTGGACGTTTACGCTGTATCTTACCGGAAAAGGTGTATTGTCTTCCCTTTTGCCTTTTTCAATGGTGATCGAGTGCGTCGGACAATTGTTTGCGCAGATTCCACAGGCGGTACATTTTTCCCTGCCATTTTCATCGCGCACCATTCTCATCAGGGCAAAAAATCTTGGCACCATAGCCTGTTTTTGTTTTGGGTAACGGAGCGTTACCTTGACCCTGAATATATTTTTAAAAGTGACCCAGAGAGAGCTTGCTATTCCTGTTCCGTACATGATCACCTCATTTCACAACAATCTTGAGCAAGTTTTCATTTAAAACAATAAACGCAGTCCAGATTATGTTTACAAGCGACAGTGGCAACATGATCTTCCATGCCATGTTCATGAGCTGGTCTGCCCTGACCCTTGGAAGGGACCTGGAGAACCAGAGAATAAAGCCAACCATGGCAAAAGACTTCAGGAGGAACCAGAACAACGACGAAAGACCCCATGGAAGGAACTCCGGGCCTGAACCACCGCCAAGATAAAGCGCGGTAATGACTGCCGAAGTCACAAAGAGATACGTGTACTCTGCAAAGAAGAAGAATGCGAACCTGATGCCGGAAAATTCGACGTTATATCCGGCCACAAGCTCTGATTCGCCTTCTGCAAGGTCAAACGGTATCCTGAATATCTCGGCAAGTGAAGAAACAAAGAACACCAGGAAGCCAATAAATTGCGGGGCGATAAACCAAACTCTCTGTATTGAAGAGATGTGGTATACGTTCATACTGCCGGCGAGCATTACCACTGCGATAATCGCCAGTGTTTTTGGGATCTCATAGCTGATTTCCTGGGCGGCGGTCCTGACAGCTCCAAGGAGCGAGAACTTGTTTCCGGATGACCACCCGCCGAGGATTATGCCGATGACAGACAGCGCCATGACGGCCGAGATCATCAGGACGCCGATTTCAGTGTCCGCGGCAACAAGCTTTATTCCGCCAACAAGTCCAAACGGAATGAAGGCAAAAGTGATAAAAGACGGGGTGAATGCTATGAGGGCAGAGTACGAGTAGAAAAATTTGTCGGCTGCCTTTGGAATGACATCACCTTTTGTCAGGAGCTTTATCATGTCGGCAAAAGGCTGGAAGAGACCCCACGGCCCAACTTCCATCGGGCCAAGTCGCTGGTGCATCCAGCCAAGCAGTTTTCTTTCGGCAAGGGTCAGAAGCAGTGCATTTACCATTACGAACCCGAAAATGCCTAGTGATATTGCTACCTGGATGAGCGCTACAATCAGATATGGGACGAAGTTTTCCATTTTGTCACCTGTCCGAATCGCCCATTGTTGGCGCCAGCGATGCAAACGCGGCAACAACATCAGGCATTGAGATATTTTGAGCAATATGTGGGAATGACATCAGATTGCTGAAGCTTGGTGAACGGAGTTTTACCCTGTATGGTTTTGGAGAGCCATCCGAGACAACGTAAACACCAAATTCACCGATTGGAGCTTCAACCCTGCAGTATATTTCACCGGCCGGGGGCTTGATCACCTTTGGCACTTTAGCCATTACAGGCCCTTCCGGAAGATTTGGCATTGTCTGCTCGATGATCCTGACGGACTGTTCTATCTCTTTGAATCTCACCAGGAAGCGTCCGTATGAATCACATGTATTTTCGCTTATTACATCAAAGTCCAGTGTGGGGTATATCTCGTATGGCTCGTCTTTCCTGAGGTCCCTTGCGATGCCACAGCCCCTGAGGGTAGGTCCAGTGCAGGAGAGCTTTAGGGCAGTTTCTGGCTTCAGTATTCCTATGTTTTTTGTCCTTGCCTGGAATATTTCGTTTCTATGGAGCATTGAGGCGTATTCCGGGAGTCTGTCTTTGAAGTAGTGAATGAACCTGTCGAGTTTTGAGAGATACCCTTCCGGAAGGTCGAATTTGACACCGCCAAACCTGAAATAGTTGAAGGTCATCCTTGACCCGGAAACCTCTGCCATCAGCTCCAGGATGTATTCCCTTTCCCTGAGGCAGTAGACCATCGGGGTCATTGATGCCAGATCGAGTCCCTGGGCGCCAACGTTTACAAGGTGCGCCGCGATGCGGTTGAGTTCCATCATCAGGACCCTTATGTACTGTGCCCTGATTGGTACCTCGATCCCCATGAGCTTTTCAATAGCCCTTACATAGGGATACTCATTGAGGAAGCCGGAAACGTAATCGAGTCTGTCTAGATAGGGAATAAACTGTTGATAAGTCAGTCTTTCGGCGATCTTTTCTATTCCCCTGTGGAGATAGCCAAGCACTGGTTTGCATCCAACCACAATTTCACCGTCGAGGGTGAGGACTGCCCTAAAAACACCGTGAGTGGCAGGGTGCTGAGGGCCAAAGTTTACTTCAAGCAGGTCGGTTCTGATTTTTTCTTCCATTTTCCCTCCTCAGTCAGTATCTGTGAAATCTTTGCGGAGAGGATGTCCTGTGAAATTCTCCGGTGTTATTATTCTTTGGAGGTTTGGATGGCCCTCAAACACTATTCCAAACATGTCATAGACTTCGCGTTCCAGCCAGTCCGCCGCTTCCCAGTCAGGCGTCAGGCTCTTGATTTTTGGGTCTTGTGCTGGCAGCGAAGCAAAAACAAAAACCCTCTCTCTGGTTTCCCAGTTGTCCAGCATATATACCATTTCAAAGCCATTGTCTTTGCATTTTGCAGTGAGCATCGTGAGGATGCTGAAGCCAGATTCGCGGAGTTTTAGACATGTTTCGACTGCTTTTGCGCTGTCCACATTGATCATCAAGGCTGTTTCTGGGGCAGGCATCGGGGAGAGGTCAATGCCAAATTTTTGTTTTGCGATATCTTTGGAGGTACTCATGGCTGCCTCCCAAGATTGGCTCTTTCTTTCATGATTTTTTTCTCAAGCTCGAGGATGGCAAACTGGAGTGCCTCTGGCCTTGGTGGACACCCTGGAACATACACATCGACAGGGATTATCTTGTCGACACCCTTGACTACGGAATAGCTGTCAATGAAAGGCCCTCCGGAACAGGCGCAGGCACCCATTGCGATGACCCATTTCGGGTTTGGTATCTGTTCATAGAGGAGTCTTGTGGGCTCTGCCATCTTTTTTGTTACGGTCCCTGCAACGATCATGACATCACACTGTCTTGGGGTTGGCCTGAAGAAGCATCCATGTCTGTCAAAATCGTATCTTGGCATCCATGCCTGCATCATCTCAAACGCGCAACAGGCCGTTGCATAGGTGAGTGGCCAAAGGGAATTTTTTCTGGCCCAGCCCACCAGCCAGTCCAGTGGTGCAAGAAGGATACTCGATTTTTCAAGTTCTGTTGGTGCGGGTGTTTGTGTCAATCCCATTTCAGCAGCCCCCTTCCCCAAGCGTAGAAATATCCAACGAGGAGAATTGCTATGAAGAGTGTTACTTCAAAAATGGCATAAGTTCCGAGTTCTTTTACTTTTACGGCCCATGGATAGAGAAAAACAGCTTCCACATCAAATGCGACAAATATCAATGCAAAAACGATATATCTGATGTTGAATTTTATTTTTGAATCTGTCTTTGGCGGTATTCCGCACTCGTAGGACGTTGTCGCAAGGTCGCTATCGATTCTCTTTGGTCTTAATGCAAAAGCGAGGAAAAATGCTATAAGACCCATGGCCAGACCAACCAGGGCGAAGATGCCCACAAACAGGTAACCGAAAGAATAATCGTTCAAAGCTTACCTCCAAAAGTTGCACACTTTTGCAAATTATATAAGCGTAAACACGATAAGCAATGTCTTTACAGTGAGCATAGACAACACATTTTATAAAAAAGTTACACCGTAAGAACAAAGAAGAATAAATTAAGGATGGGCAAAAACTTATGTTTTATAAAACCAGAAAATAACCTCGATTTAAAAAGTTAATAAATTCACAAATTGTATTAAAAATGAATTTTCTTCGAAATTGCCTTGGATGTTGGTTTATTGGGCTAAAACTACCCTACTGGGGAGAAATTGCAGATAATTCTTCAGAAAGTTCGGCCCATGCGTTCTCAGTTTCTGCAAGCTGTATTTTTATCTTGTCATACTCGTCAAGATCGAGTTTCGTCTGCTCTCCCCGAGAATAGAAGTCCGGGTTTGACATTGACTGTTCAATGTCACTTTTCCTTGATTCCAGCATGCTTATTTCATCTTCAAAGTTTTTAAGCCTGTCTTGCATTGACTTTATCTGATTCTTTGACGGGCCCTGGTCTTTTTTCTTTTGCTTTTGCTGGGTTTTTTGATCGCCCTTGTCTGTCTGTTTCTCAGGCTTTCTCTGCAAGTATTCCTCAAGACTGCCCCTTGTGTCGACAATGTTGTTTCCATCAAATGCCCATATTGTGGCGCCGATGTTGTTTATAAAATATCTGTCATGGGAGACCAAAAGCACACTCCCGGAGTAGTTTTTTATGGTATCTTCGAGGGAGGCCCTAGCATTTATGTCGAGGTGGTTTGTGGGCTCGTCAAAGATGATGAAATTGGCGTCAATAAGGGCCAGCTTGGCGAGTATAAGCCTGCTTATCTCTCCACCAGAGAGTGCTTTGCACAGTTTTGAGACATCATCACCGACAAAAAGGAATGTCGCAAGATGGTCCCTTGCCTCCTGGGGCTTGAGATCAGAATTGTTCATTATTTCTTCAATAACGGTTGCCTCTGGATTGAAGCTGCCAAGTTCCTGCTCGAGATAGGCCATGGAGACATTGTAGCCAAGCCAGACTTCACCTGATGAAGGCTCCTCTTCGCCAATCACCGTTTTCAAAAATGTTGTTTTTCCACAACCATTAGGGCCCATCAGGGCAATCTTCTGTCCTCTCTTCATTTCGAGATTGAGGCCGCCAAAAAGCTCCCTGTCCCCAAAAGATTTTGACAGACTTTTTGTCCTGAAGACAATCTCGCCGGTCCTTCCGGACGACTCAAGGTTGAGCTGGACTTTTTTCTCCTGTGGAAGGGCCTCGACCTGGACGACCCTTTCAAGACGCCTTTCCATACTCCTTGCCCTCTTGGCCGCCACTTCCGTTCCATATCCCTTGAATCTTTTTATGAAACGGTTTGCCCTCTCGATGAATTCCTGTTGCTCCTGCAATTTCTCGAGAGAGTGTTCCCTCTCGAGGTCATACTGGGCCCTTGCCTGTGTGAAATTGCCGGTAAAATCAAATGCTTTTCCGTCAATTAATATCACTGTGTGGTTGCAAACCTTGTCCAGAAGGTACCTATCGTGGGAAACGATGAGCACCGAACCCTTGAATTCTTGCAGGAAACCTTCAAGCCAGATTGTCGCCTCGAGGTCAAGGTGGTTTGTCGGCTCGTCAAGAACCAGCGTGTCAGGTTCCGTGGCCAGTATTGTTGCCAGTTGAAGGCGCGATCTCTCGCCACCGGAAAGAGAGACAACGGGCCTTTTCCAGTCTTCCTTTGAGAAGCCAAGGCCAGACAGGATTCTTTCTATCCTGTGGTCTATGTCATATCCACCAAGCGCCTCATATTGGTGCTGGAGTTTTTCAAACTTTGCCAGGAGCTGTGGGTTGTGGGGGTCTTTTTCAACTTTCAGGGAGATTTCTTCAAGCTGTCTGCCAGTTTCATAGATGTTTTTGAAAGCCGATCTTACCTGGTCAAATAAAATGACGTCCGAGACGTCAAGCGACCTGTCCTGGGCAAAATAACCGATGACCTTGTCGGGTTCCTTGAAGACCTTTCCATCATCCGGTTCCATCTGGTCCATGATTATCTTTATCAGTGTGGACTTGCCGGTGCCATTTGCGCCAACAAGCGCCAGCCTGTCATTGCCGCCAAGCGTGAACGATATGCCATCGAGAACGGCTTTCACGCCAAAATATTTTGTTATGTTCTGAACCTGGATCTGCCCCATCAGCTCACCCAGGCAAGTCCTACTCTTTGTGCCATTTTTCCTTCAATTCCTGTCCTAAGTTCTCTGTTTTCTTTGAACCTCAACTCCGGGTCATGTTTAATAATATCCTCCGCGATTTCCCTTGCCAAGGAAAGAAGCGGGAAATTTGAAGGGGTGATGAGTCTGGATGAGGCAAGCATCGGCAGTCCTGACTGCATTGTTCCGCCAATGTCCCCGGGCCCGCGCAGCTTCAGGTCTTCCTCGGCAACCTCAAGGCCGTTTGCTGTCCTTTCCAGAACTTGCAGTGAAACCGTTGGCCTTGAAGGTATCAGGAAACAGTAGCTTTTGTGTTCACCCCTTCCGACCCTGCCCCTCAGCTGGTGGAGCTGGGCCAGCCCGAACCTCTCGGCATTTTCAATTATCATGACCGTTGCATTCGGGACGTCTATTCCGACCTCGATGACGGTTGTCGAGACAAGGACTTTTAGTTCTTTGTCCCTGAACCTGCACATTGTTTCATCCTTCTCTTTTGCCGGCATCCTGCCATGGAGCAATCCGCATGGAATGCCCTTGAAATGTGACTCTGTGAGTTCAACAAACTGCTTCGTGGCAGCTTTTGCAGAGAGCTTTTCCGATTCCTCGACGAGAGGGCAGACAACATAGGCTTGCCTGCCTTTTTCTATCTCGGCAAGGGCTGTTTTGTAGGCGAGATTGCCTGTACCTGTGAGCACCTTTGTTTCTATGGTTGCCCTGCCCTTTGGCATCTCGTCAATCACAGAGACGTCCAGATCACCATAGATCGTCATAGCGAGCGTCCTCGGGATCGGAGTGGCGCTCATGACGAGCACATGCGGACAGAAACCCTTTTTTGCCAGTCTGGCCCTCTGCAATACGCCAAACCTGTGTTGTTCGTCAACAACCACAAGACCCAGGTTTTCAAACTTCACCCAGTCCTCAAGGAGCGCGTGCGTCCCGAAGAGGACGCATGGCTCGCCAGAGGAAAGCAGCTCAAAAATCTTTTCCCTTGCCATTTTTTTTGATGAACCGGAGAGGTATGCAGTGTTGAATGGCAGAAGTTTTCTGGCGACATTGTAAGTCTGGCTTGCAAGGATTTCTGTGGGTGCAATCCAGGCAATCTGGTAGCCCAGCTTTGCGGCAGAGCTGCATGCACTCAGACCAACAACCGTTTTTCCAGAGCCGACATCTCCGTGCAGGAGCCTGTTCATGGGCCTTCCCGATTCCAGGTCTTTCGCTATTTCAAGACAGCATCTTTTCTGGGCCATGGTTGGTTCAAATGGAAGTTTTGAAAGGAAGTCCTTTGAAGATTTTTGTGCACCCTTGATGATTGGGGCGTCCTGCTGACGATACTCTGCCCTGCGGAGGAGAAGCGCTGTTTCCATGAGCAAAAATTCGTCCAGCACGAGCCTTTTTTCGCAGAGCTTGAGCTGTTCAAAGTTGTCGGGGAAATGCACCTTCTCGTAGGATTCACCAAGAGATGGCAAAGACATGTCCTTCTTTACGGTATCAGGAAGATACCCATCGCCAATCTCCGGCATGTTGTCGACGATTTTTCTGATTACGCTTCTTATGACCCACTGGGGGAGCCCTGCGGTCAGTGGATAGACCGGAACAATCCCCATGTCCTGTATGTCGGTGTCCAGATCGGGGTTTGTCATGTGCGGGCCGCCATAGTCGCCCACTTTTCCGTAGAGTGCCACTGTTTTCCCGATGGCAAGTTTTTTCAGGACGTACGGGTTGTTGAACCATGTGGCCATTATTTTGCCGGTTGAGTCGCCAAAAAGCGCCTGTACAAAATTCCTTCCGGCACGCGGCTCCCTGACGTCGAGCACTTTTGCAAAGACGGTTGCTTCTGTTCCAGTGGAGAGCTGTGCGATTGGCAAAACCTTTGTTCTGTCTATAAACCTGATGGGAAAATGGTTCAGGGCATCAAGGACAGTCACAAGTCCAAGTTTTTTTAAGAGCTTTGCCCTCTCGGGACCAATTCCCGGAATGGAAGCGAGGAGCATATCTGTTTTTAGATATATTTTTTGTTTTGGAACCGGCCTCTTCTGGACATAATGGCCCCTGGCAAGTTTTAAGAGGTCATTTACGGCCTTTTCCCTTGATGTGATATCCAGGGAGGTGTAACTGGAAAAAACCTCAATAGCCCTTTTTATGCTGGCATTCTGGTTGGGTTCGTCCTTTGCCCACTGGTCGAGCTTTGCCAGAACAAATTTTGAAAACCCGCCAAACACCGCCCCGTCATCGCAACCCCTCTCAAGCTCGGCCATTGCAGGGCCAAGAATGAGCGTTCTGACAGGAGAAAGGCTCATAAGAGAATCTGGGCTACAACAAAGAGGGCAACGCAGTAGGCCGCAAAGATGTAGAAATTGAATTTCTGGATGGCCTTGAAGAACAGGAAAAATGACAGATAGCCAACAACGGCGGCCACCACAAAGCCAACTATGGAAGGCATCCAGTCAATCTGCATTCCTGAACTGGCCACCATTTTATAAACATCATAGAGTGTTTTTGCTGTTGCAGCGCCAACCGCTGGAATTGCGATCAGAAAGGCAAGTCTGGAAGATGATTTCTTGCCAAATCCCAACAATCTGGCCGCGGTTATTGTGGCACCTGACCTTGATATGCCAGGGAACATGGCAATCGCCTGGGCACAGCCAACGGTTATTGCATCGACCCACGTTGTTTCCTCAAGTTTGCGTTTGCCATTCATGAGGGAGGCGACCACAAGGAAAGCCGCAGTCACAAGCAAGAGATAGGAGGTAGTTTTTGGGTCCTGGAAAACTGATTCAATCCTGCTTTCAAAAAACAGACCAAAGATGATTGCCGGTACAACTGAAAGTATGAGGTTGTATGAAAAAATCGAGTCTGGCGGGAGGCCCCTGCCAATTTTTGGCAATCCAGTAAAAAAGGCTTTTACATATTTGACCACTTCCGGCCAGAAAAAGATTATTATTCCAAGGAGCGTTCCAGCATGAAGAAACACATCGAACCACATCGGTGGTTTGCCCCACCCCAAAAAAGCGGGAACAAGGACAAGATGGGCGGTAGACGAGACCGGGATGAATTCTGTAAGACCCTGGACAAGGCCGAGGACCAATGCTTCAATGATTCCCACTATTTTGCCTCCAGAATGGACCTGCAGAATTCAAGGTCCTCTATTTTATCAACATCGACGCCCAGCTCCGGGCACTGCAATATTGGCGCTTTTATGGCAACGCCAAGCATTTTTGAAATTCTCTTCTCAAGCTCGGGTACTCCAACATTTTTGAACAAAAGCAACCTGAGCAGGAACGGAACGCCAAGCTGGAGTGCCTGCTTTATGGCAGACTTCCTCCTCCTTGATGTTTCCTCGACTATCGGTTCCACCTTTTTGTAGGCGGTTTTGCTGATATAGAAGAGGTTTCCTATCTTGACTTCCCCTTCTTTGATGCGGAGAAAGGTGCGCTTTGTTCCGGGGAACATCCTCAGGGTATCTTCTTTGGTTATGATTGGCAGTCCAAGGTCGCACTGTGTTTTCTGGAGCGCAGAAACAACCATGTCAAAGGTTTTTTCAGTTACCAGCGGGATGTCGTTTGTTGTCACGATGAGATACTCTGTCTCTGACGCATCCACAAGGCGGTCTATGTTTGCCTTCTGGCTGTCACCCTCCTCCAGCATCAGATCCACTTTTGATTTTATGGAATCCGGATAGCCATTGCCAACAAGGATGATCCTGTTTGTGAGGGGAGCCTTGCGAAGCGCATCAATGACATATTCAATTGATGGCTTGCCTGCAAATGAAAGCATGCCCTTGTTGGGCACGCCCTCATTTGCAAACCATGGCTCTACTCCACCGCCGCCCAATATTGCAAAATCTATCTTCATTTTGGATATGTCAGCGTTATCTTTCTTGTGGCGCCTTCCCAGGCCACACCTGCCCCAAGGGCCTCTCCAACAAACCTTAGCGGCAACATTGTTTTTGCACTAATGATTGTTGGATAGAGCTTTTGGGCTTTTGAGTCAATAAAGACCTCTTTGCCGTTTATCTTGGCAGTTTTCTTGCCAATCCACAGTTCAACAACATTTTTACCATTCCAGAGCGATTGCGTCAGGGTGACCTTTTTTTCTGCACCGTCATAGCCAACCTGTGCCCCCAGGGCCTCTGCGACTTCTCTTATAGGCATGTATGTGCTCCCGCCAAGTTCTTTTGGAAGCGGCGGCGAGGAAGATGTTGGAGCGGTCTTGAGTGTTACCTTCAAGCCGTTTATGGTGATGTCCGTTTTGTCAAGCCAGAGTTCTATTGTGACAGCATAGATTAAATCGACTGTTATCTTCTTGTTCTGACTTCCCAGTGTTGCCGAGATTTCGAACCTGTTGAGCCCAGGGATAAGCGTTACTGAGTAGTTAGCCTTTCCGTTCTGGTCTACAGTCGCGGGTTTTCCACCGACCATCACTGTCGCGCCCTTTGTTGTGGAGATCGGGATTGTGTAGCTTGGGGAGGTGGTCTTTAGCGGGGTCCCAGAGAAGCCGTTGACCGAGAGATCAAGAAGTGCTGCAGACTCGACCATTACTTTGACAGGAACAACAATTTTTCCTGCGTTGGAGTCGATTGTCACTTCACCTGTCAGGGCACCTTCCGTGCTTGGCTCTACCGTAATGCTTATCTTGCACCTGTCGCATTTGAACGATGACGGATCGACTTTTATCCATGGGACGCTCGCAGTAACTGTCCCTTCAATCATTCCGCCTTCGCCGGCCTGCTCGATGATTTCGATCTGGAGAGATTTCTTGGTGTTTTTTGGTATCTTTCCAAAATCTAGCTCTGATGGCTCAACCTTCAGGATCATTCCGGATTTTTTGTAGGTGAAACCAACTGCAATTTCTAAATTTCCGCCGTTGCTTTCGATTGACAGCTTCCCGGAATATGGTCCCGGTTCGAGGCCAAGCGGATCAACAGTCGCGGTTGTTTCAAAAGAACCACCCGGCTCGATTTCGAATTCGGAATTTTCACTCCTGAGCCATGACTCTGAAGACTTGATTGTTGCTGAAAGTTTTCCAGTTCCGGTATTTTTGAAAGCAAGCTTTTTGATTATGGTTGTCGAAATCTCACCGAGATCGAACGATTTTTCTGCAACTTCAAGTTTTGGCTCTTCGGCCACTTTTTCGCATTCAAACTTCCAGATGATGTTGCCAATCAGCTTTTCACCTGTTTTTGATTTTATGCCAGACTGGCCGCTCTTTGCGTAGAATGCGTATTTCTTGCCCTCTTCAAAAGTCTTGTTGGGGGTAAACGTGCACTTTGACCCGGAAACAGACGTTTTTCCAGGAACAGCGAGGCCATTCTGGTCAACCAGGAGCACCGTGCCCTCATTGAATGTTGCGGGGTCGATATCTTTGTCAAATGACAGCAAAAGTGGCGAGTTTGGCGACACTTTGCCAGGGAGCAAATTAACGAGGTGCGGCGCTTTGATTTTCCATACACCATAAGCATAAACCTCGAATGTGTCCTGGTCGAATATCGCTACTGCAGCTCCCAATTCTTCTTTTGTCCACTCTTCCTTCAAATCAAAGCTGGCTGTGAGCTTCTTGGTTTCGCCATTTTTGATGCGCATTGTGGTGCCTTTTGCAGAAGGCTTGATTGCATGCACGACATGCTGGAAATACTGGTCTTCCCTGTCAACATTGTCTTCGAAAAGGAAGAAGGTGTACCTGAGTGTTGCCTGGTCGAGAGGACCAAACTGCTCAACCATGGCCTCAAAATCGATCTTTTGCCCCGCAGCTTCTTCTTTCAGTTTCCCATTCAGCGAAACGTTGAAGCTCAAGGGTGAAGAGCGGACCTTTGAAACCGTGTCCTCAACTTCCTTTTCGGTCATACCAGATCTCTTTATGAAATTGCCATTAAAAGCTATTGTCGGATAAGACTTTCTTTCATACATCTGCCCCCTCTTGTCGACTTCTTCAAGATAAAACTCGTCGTTGGGGTTTGAATGCAGCCTTAACTTGATAATAGAGTCCGAGCCAAGTTCAGACTCGAGTTTGTCCATACTGCGCACGGCAGTGTGACACTTCGTTCAGTTTGGCTCCACAAAAATTTCGCAGAATGCTGCACGCTTCGGAGTGAAATCTGAAACGGAGAGCGGCATTGTTCTCGAGTAGACCTGGACGGTCTGTGAAAGCATGAGAGAAAGTAGAACAATTACTGACAGTTTTTTCACAGCTCGGCCTCCTTTCCTGATTGTTTATAAACAAATTTAGTCCTGCCACCAAGACCAGTCAAGATTTCATAGGGGGTGGTTCTCAGGACCTCAGACAAATCTTTTACAGTAACAGACTCATCGGTATCTTTTCCAATGAGTGTTACCCTGTCTCCAACCTCAACTCCCGGGATATCTGTCACGTCGATCATGAATTGGTCCATACATATTCTTCCTACTATCTTGGTTCTTTTGCCCTGGACCAGCACAAAGCCACCATTTTTAAGGTTCCATCTCCATCCATCGGCATATCCCACCGGCACAGTTGCGATGACCCTTGTAGAATCAGCGATAAAATCCCTGCCGTAGCCGACGCTTTCACCTTTGTGGATGACTTTCATGTCGCAAACAACAGAGGTCCATGAAAGTATTGGCAGGAGTTCCTGATCGAACCTGCCACCAACTGGTACTCCATAGAGCATCATGCCGGGCCTGACCATATCAAAATGGTACTCCGGGTAGTTCATCGTTGCGGCTGATGCAGAAGCGTGGATTATTGGCGCTGCCCCCATTGCCTTTGCTTCAAGGGCCACTGCCATGAACAGGTCGGCCTGGTGTTTTGTAAACTCAGGATCGGAATCGGCCACCGCAAAATGCGTAAACAGACCGCTGATCCTTATTTTTGGGAGCTTCATCACGCTTTTTATGAAAGGCACCGAGTCCTTGACCGATATCCCGGCCCAGCACATGCCTGTATCAACCTTTATGTGCACCGGTACCGGAGAAGGTGCCAGTCTGTCAAGTTCCACTGCAAGCTGGTAATCAAAGATGGTCGGGGTGATCTGGTAATGCAGTATGTCAGAAGCATAGGCAGAATGCGTATAGCCAAGTATGAGTATTGGGCAGACAACGCCACCCGCTCTTAGCCTGATTGCTTCTTCCGGGGTCTGGACAGCCAGCCAGTCAGCACCGTTATGGGCGAGCGCCTGCGCGACTGCGACATCGCCGTGTCCATAAGCGTTGGCTTTGACAACAGCCATCACTTTTGGAGCCTGGGAGATCCTCCTTACCAGACCAAGGTTTGATATCAGCCTGTCGATATCCACTGTTGCCAGTGATGGCAATACTTTCTCTGGTGCAAGACTCATTGGCTTGTTACTTTTATCCCTTCGAACCTGACGCTTGGCGTGACCGTTGTAATCAGGTCTTCAACATCGCTTGATATGCCGCTTATGTTTTTGATCATCTCAAACACATTTCCAGCAATCATGGTGCCCAGTAGAGGTGTTGTTATCTTTCCGTTCTCGATCAGATAACCACCTTTTATGACGCCCGAGAAATCACCGGAAGAAGGATCAATGTTTCCGGAATATCTTTTTACAAGAAGGCCGAGTTTTGTGTCTGCGATGAGTTCTTCAAGTGAGGTCTTGCCAGTTTCCACGATTATGTTGGTTGTTGAAACAGAGGGAGTTGAAGAGGGTGATCCTGAGGCATGGCCATTTGATATGGTTTTGTCCCTTGCAGCAGTTCTTGCATTGTGGAATGGTTCTGTGAAAATGCCATTTTTTATTGGCCACATGACCTTTGGTGCGGTTCCTTCCCTGTCAAAGTTGGTCGACTCAAATCTGCCGGGGCGCCTTCCATCATCAAGAATGGACAACTTTTCGGAAGCAACCTGTTTCCCCTGCATTCCGACAAACCTTGACTCGCCCATCTGGATGGAATTGGCATTGCAGGACCACAAGACAGTTGAAAGCATAAGCTCGTTTAGCGCATCCCCAAAGAGGATCACCGGACCCTCGAAGCTCTTTCCACTCTTTGCACCGAGTGATTCAATGACATTTTTTGAAAACTTCCTTGCCACCTCTGAAACATCGATCTTTTTTGGGTCGGTTGTGGCACCAAAGGCACCATCCATCGATGAAACGGTCTCACCCTCTTTTGCCATGCCATAGACAAAATAGAAAATTCCGGTTCTCTCCTGGGAAAGATTAATCCCTTTTGTGTTCGCAAGTGTTGAAACAGTGGAGGACAGGTTGAATTTGGCCATATCGACTGAAATCCTGCTGTCATAAGTCTTGCATTCCAGGAGCATCTGTTTGGTATAGCCCACAACCTTGTCAAGACCCATTTCGGCAAGGCCCTGGTTGTGAAGATCGCCAATCGAGATCGTTTCTCCAGGATCAGGAAGCACATTTGAATCATCAGGTGGAGATGATTTTGCAATTGCCATTGCCTCTTCGATGACCATCTGCACTTTTGAATCTTCGAAGGAATTCACACATGAGAAACCCTGTGAATGTGAATTGATGACCCTTACACCAAGCCAGCTGCCTTTGTCTGAAGTCGCGACATGTATCTCGTTGTCCTGCGCGCTGACAGAGATGTTCCTGCTGTGGGAAATGGCCACCTCGGCGTTTTGTGCACCAGCTTTTTTGCACATTCCAAGCGTGCGTTCAGCAATTTCTCTTGTGTCCATCATCTGCCTCCAAGCATTGCCTTGCATTTGATCGAGGGCCCGCCGCCATCGACCTTGGCAGGCTGTATTTTCCCGCAGGCTCCGGAACCCATTGCAAACTCGAAATCATTTCCGACCATGTCCACGCTTTTCAGGACATCAAAGGCCTGACCGGAGATGGTGACGTTTTTCACCAGCCTGCCAACCTTTCCTTTGACTATTTCGTAGGCCTCACCGCACCCGAACATGAATTCTGCGTTTGCGTCTGCCTCGCCATTTTCAGGGTTTACCAGAAGGTAACCCTTGTCTATGGAACCAATGATCTCGTCGATGCTGTTTTTGCCAGGTTTTATGTATGTGTTCCTCATCCTTATTATCGGGACATCGGTATAACTCCATGCCCTTGCATTGCCGGTGGGCTCGACCCCAAACAGCTCTGCGGTTTCCCTGCTGTGGAGATATGAAGACAAAATGCCATCTTTTATGATGACTGCTTCTCCGGCCTCTACACCCTCATCGTCAACCTCGATGTAGCCCGCAGGATTACCAATCTTCATCAGATTTGGCCCGTCATCAACCATAGTGATCAAATCTGAGGCTATCTTCTGGCCAATCTTGCCTGCCGTTATCAATCCTGACAGTACAAAATCCGCCTCGACCGTGTGTCCTATTGCCTCGTGTGCAAGGATGCCAACCATGCCTGGTTTTAAAACAACGTCGTGCATCCCGCCTTCCACATAGGGCGCATCCAGTTTGTCAACGGCTATTCTGGCAGCTTTTTCGGCCATTTGCTCTGGCGTCCTGGAGCCAAAGAGCTCATCAAATCCGCCAACGACGCCGCTGGATTCGAAAGAGCTTTGCATCTGGCCATCTTTTGAGGCAACAGCAATACAGTAGAAATCAGGTTTGGAGAGTCTGCTGTGGCACTTTGCCCCGTCATTTGTCATTACCCACTTGTTTTCTGTTGTTTCTGAGTAGTAGGTTGTGGCAGTTACAATAAATTGCGAGTTTTTCCGGATCAGCGACTCGATCCTTATGGCCAGGGCTATTTTTTCTTCAAACGGGATGTCCTCGAGGTCCTTTTTTGTTTTGTATTTGTAATCTTTTTTGGCCAGCTTTTTTGGGGGCAGTGCTGGTACTTTCTTTTGTGATTGCGAGCCAATTGCGATGGCCGCTATCTCGGCATCTTTCAGAGCTTTGGCAAGAGAATCAGGATCGAGGTCGGATGTTGAAGCAAAACCCCATGCGCCGTTCCTGAGCACCCTTATGCCTGCCCCGATGCTTCTTTTGGAACTTGATGTTTCAAGCAAGCCATTTTTTATTGCAACACCACGGCTTGTCTTGTCAGAAATCCTTATTTCGCAAAACCCATTGATCAAAGACAATGTTTTCTCAATCAGATCAAACATCAATCCTCCTTTTGTCCAGTGGCGGCCGCTTTCCTGATGATTATTATTGGCGTCTGGTCGTCCTCATTGCCGGCAGGGTTGTCAGCCATAAACTGTTCAAGCTCTTTTTTGTCTACACCATCAGAGGCACCAACCGCCCATGCTATTCCCATGTCGTTGGCATCAATGATTGCAGCTTCAAAACCAGTTTTTTCCTTTATTATCTGAGCAAGCCTGTCACTGTTGTACGGTCCGGGTATGACGAAATAGTCATAAGGGGCCATTGATGCCGGCATGTCGTCTATCATCGCAACCTCGGGCCCTGCCACTATATAAAACCAGCCCTTTTTACCGATCAGTTTGCCAAGGGCACCACAAAATGTTGCGAAAAGTATTTTTAGAAGGCCTGCTATTTCAATTGCCACCTGGAAGGAGAGCGGGTTTGCAAGGGGAGAAGTTGTTGCAAAGGCGTTCCTTGAAGATGCCGTTACAAAACCGGCGAGCATTCTCGCGATCCTTGATGGCTGGATTGTCTCTGCAGAGTAAATCCTTGCCTGTGTTATTGCGGCCACCGCGGAAGCAAATGTTACTATGTCATCTTTTTGGGCGACACCTTTTATTGATTCTGCAATAACCTCTGCGGCGTCATCTTCTTCGGTGATGATTTTTGTTTTTACAGGTATTTTTACTGAGCCAGGTTTTGAGGGGAGAGGCGGCTTCAGGGTTATTTTTTTTGCCTCATCCGGAAACACTCTCTCGATTTCTTTTAGACATTTTCTACCTTTTCTTCTCCTGGTGCCCTCTTTCCAGATTTCGAGGGCTTTTTCCTTCTGGCCAGTCTTCTCATAGCATTGGCCAAGCAGGACAAAATCAGTCTCATAGAAATTTGATGGTTCGAGTCTTTTGAACTCCTCAAAATACCAGATTACATCCTTGAAACGGCCAAGCTCAAAAAGGCAATGCGAAATCCTCTTGAGGAGGTATCTGTAAATTGAGAGTATGTCCCTCCTGAGGTGCTCCTTGCCAATGTCCATTCCCTTCACATACACCTGGAAGGCGGCCTCAAGGTCCTTCTTGTGGTAGTAATAGACATCGCCCATTGAAAGGTAATACCAATATTGCGTTGGCCTCTGGGTAAATGTTTTTTGGAGCAAATCGATGGCCTTCTGATGCTCACCAGAAATACTGTAGATTCTGGCAAGCAATCTTGTCGAACGTGGATAGTTGCAACCACCACGGTCAACCACTTTTTCAAGAAAAATCGTGGCCTGCTTTTCTTTTCCAGTTTTTCTCAGTGCCTTGCAGTAAAGCTCCGTGTCTCTGTCCGAGATTCTTGCCGGGTCCGGGTTTCCATAGGTTCTGATAATGCTTTCATAGTCGTTTGATTCGAGATATTTTCTTGTTCTATACGATGGCATCCTGATCTTCCTGCGCCAGTCCCGTTCTTTCAACCAGCTCAAATAATTTTATCAAAACATTTTTTACAGATTCCCTGTCCTTGGCCATGCAAGGCACGATCTCAACAGTGTCATCAATTCCGAGCATCTGCCCGACCTGCTCAGGGCTCAGGGAGCCTGTCATATCCTGTTTGTTTGCCGCAATAACACACGGAATCTGGAGTTTTGGTAAAAAGAAGGCAAGATAGCGCCTCGCTTCTATGATTGACTTGTAGTCTGCGGAATCAACGATCAGCACCATGCCGACTGCTCCGACGGAGAGGACATCCCACATGTACGAAAACCTCTCCTGTCCTGGTGTTCCAAAAATATAAAGCACAAGATCATCGTCAATTGTCAGCCTTCCAAAATCAAGTGCGACCGTTGTCTGGTTTTTAATGACTCTGGTCTCGTCTGTCACTGCCTTTTCTGTTGAAACAACGGGTATCTCGGAAACCGATTTGATTAAACTTGTTTTGCCGGATGAAAAAGGCCCGGTCACAAGTATTTTGACTCTTTTCATAGCTTCCTGAGATAGTCAATGATTTTTGATATGAATGATGGTTTTGATTTTGGGTCGTTTTGCTTTGGCTGTGTTGTGTCTGTTCTTTGTTTGACTGCGGCCCTTCTTATGACCCCGACCTGCAAAAGTGAATAGAAAATCCTTATTGCGTCAAATTCTGGCCAGCCAAGATCCTTGCTGATATCGCCAAGGGACTTTTCACCATCTATCAGGCCAATTACTTGCCACTGCTTTGAATCAAATACGAGATCATAGGTCTCAAACTCCAATGAGAGCGAATAGATGATGTTGGTAGAAGGAATTTCACGTCTCAAAGTTTCATAGAGTTTTATTCTTCCAGAGGCTTCCAGGAGCAGCTGGTCCATTGAAACGATGATGTTTGTTTCAGGGCTGTTTTCATCACTTATGAACCTGAAGCTGCCGTTTTCTGCCTCGCATATCGCGAAAAAGGCTTCCTTGCCATTCTGGTTGTCCGCAAAAGCGGCGGTTATACCACCATTCATAAAAAAAACTGATGCTTCAAATCTCCTTCCGGACTGCTCCAGAAAAAGCTGGAGCTTGCCGGTGCGCTTCGAGATCCAAATAAACTGGCATATTTCTATGACTGAGAAATCTTTGATGTTGCCTGCAAGTTCCATCTACACCTCACTTTAGGAAAACGATTGTTACAGCATCACCACCCTCGTCTGGCTGGGCGAGGTTAAACCTGTCAACACGGGGGCAATGCGGCAGATAGTCCTGGATGGCTTTTCTCAAGACCCCTGAACCCCTGCCATGAACGATATATACAAATGGCATACCAGCAGAATAGGCACTGTCAAGGTACCTCTCAAGTTTTACCAGCGCATCTTCTATGGGCATGCCAAAGAGTTCCAGTTTTATCGGTACTGATTGGACTTCTGGTCTTACCTCCGGTTTTCCGGTTTCTTCTCCTTCCACGGGTTCATTCACCAGCTCTACGCTGCCCGCCGGCAACTGCACCCTTGCTGTTCCAACCTGGACAAGAACCTTGCCCTTTTCAGGATAAACGTCCATTACAACACCCTGCGATTTGAACCTTGGAACATAAACGATGTCCCCCGCTTTTATGCCTTCAACATCGACAGGAGTTGTGCTTGGTTGTTCTTCCTCTGCCTTTGCGACCTCTTCATGGATTTCCTGGAGGCGTTTCTGGAGAGTGTCCGTCTCCTTGTTTTGTCTCGAGGCTTTGGCAAGTCTTTTGACTATCTCGTCAGCTTCGGCAAGTTTTTCGCCAAAAAATTTCCTGGCTTTCAGGAGTTCGCGGTCAAGCATTGATTTGCGGTTTTGTTCTATCTCAACAAGCTCTACCTCGCGTTTTCTCAGAAGCTCCTCGGCCTCCATCCTGGCCTTGCTGACCTGTTCCCTCTCTTCCATTATCATCTTGGCGTCTTCGGCCATCTTGGAGATTATGTCCGCACTGTTTTTGTCTTCCGGCCTCATGAGCGCTCTCGCCCTTGATATTACCGAATCAGGAAGACCCGTTCTCTCGGCTATTTCAAAGGCATGTGATGAGCCAGGTGTGCCAATATGTATCTTGTAGGTTGGCATGAGGGTTTCATGATCAAACCCAACCGAGGCATTCACGGCATTTATGTTGTTGTATGCAAAGCCCTTCATCTCGCCGATATGCGTCGTGATAATTGTTGGACAGCCAACAGCATAGAAATGTTCGGCGATTGCATAGGCAAGGGAAGCACCCTCTGTTGGATCAGTTCCAGCCCCAAGTTCATCCAATAGAACAAGCTTTGAGGATGAAGCATCCCCTATTATCAGCGATATGTTTTTCAGGTGCGATGAAAAGGTCGATAGGTTCTGGGTAAGACTTTGTTCGTCCCCAATATCCAGAAGGACATCGTCAAGAATCCCCATTTCTGTTCCATCTTCGCATGGAAGGTGGAGGCCACACTGTGCCATGACCACAAAAAGACCGACAGTCTTCAGCGAAGCTGTTTTTCCTCCAGTGTTTGGCCCCGTCAATATGATCATTTTAAAGTCGGAGCCAATTCTTACATCAATTGGTACCGGTTTGTTTATCAACGGGTGTCTCCCACCCCTGATGTTTAGCCTGTAGCCATCTTCCATGGCCGGCTCGATGCAGTTCCATCTTATCGACAATTCTGCTCTTGCAAACATGAAGTCCAGACCGGAAAGTGCCCCGTCAATTACCTCCATGTCTTCAGATCTCATGGATATTTCGTCAGATATTCTCCGCAATATTTCTGCAATTTCCTCGCGTTCTCTGAGACGAAGATTTCTAAGGTCATTGTTTAGGGGGATAACAGAGAGTGGCTCCACATAGAGTGTTTGGCCCGATGCGGAAGAATCATGGACTATGCACGGAAAGTGGTTTTTATACTCGCTTTTGAGTGGGATGACATACCTGTCATCACGGATTGTGATTATCGGGTCCTGTATCATCTTGGAGTATGAAGATGATCTCATTATTTCCCCAAGCTTGGATTGTATCTTTGTGTGTACAAGCCTCATCTGGACCCTTATCGAGGCAAGCCTTTCCGAAGCAGAGTCAAGGACTTCTCCATGCTCGTCAACTGTCTTTGCAATCATTTGTTCGATTGCCTGCTGTGTTTTTATTCTTGAGGCAACCACCCAGACATCAGGAATATCCTCTTTCGAACCCTCTAGTGATGATTTTACAGACCTTGAGCACCTGAGGGTTTTTAATACCTCAAGCAGCTCCTCAGGCGAGAGTGGTGAACCGATGACGCATGATTTGATGTAGTCGGTTATCGATTTTGCATCGATAAATGGCAATGGACCATATCGCAGTAGCTGGTTTTTGCATTGGGACGTTTCCCTCTGCAACCTGGTGACTTCTTCGGTAGAATTTGTAGGAAGCATGACAAAAACAAGGTCTCTGCCACCCTGGGTGTGTGCAAATTCGGTGAGTTTCTCTTTTATTTTCTCAAACTCAAGCACCCTAAGTGCATGATCGTTCACTGACCCCTCCAGCAGAGCTCGCGGACCTGTTCATATGATTTGCAGTTTAACAAATTTTCTCGGGAAACGCCAGCCCTTCGCGCGAGCTTCACACCGGAAGGCAGTTCTTTCAGGTGTAATGCGTAATGGGCGTCACTGCCAAGCGCAAACGTACACCCATGCTTCATGGCAATCCTTGCCACCTGCCAGGGAGGGTCAAGTTTGTCAGGGGCATAATTCAGTTCCACTGCAACACCTGTTTTTGAACATTCCGAAAAAATCATGTCCCAGTCTATCTCTATGGGTGGCCTGACAAGGAGTCTCCGGAGTGTCGGGTGTGCCACAATATCAATAGCACCGGAACTTATTGCCCTCAGGTAACGGTTTTCCAGAATGGAGGGATCATCACCAAGCCCGGAGTGTAGCGCTCCAATCCTCATGATTTTTTGCCTTGTCTGGAAATCGACATGACCGTCGGCATCAATATTGTATTCAATACCGGGAACTATCTTTACTGTTCCTTTGAAAGCATTCATTTTTCTTATTTTGTCTGTCTGGGCTTCAAGATCTTGCGCTGAGAGTCCCTTTGTTACAGATATCCCTTGGGCATGATCGGTGATTGTTATGTATTCAAGGCCCATCTGCTCTGCCTGTCTTACAAGCTCTGAAAGCCTTGACCTGCCATCACTCCATGGTGTATGTGCATGAAGGTCGCCTATGATGTCGTCTTCTTCAACGAGGTCCCATCTGGGTCTGCCCTCTGAAAGCTCCATACAGTCCGGCCATTCACGTATTTCTGGCGGAATATATGGCAGACCAAGTTGTTTGTAGAAAGATTCTTCGTCACCTTTTACAAGCAAAAATCCAGCGACTGACCTGTTTTTGAAGATTGTCCTCGAGCAGAGCTTCTGGTAGTGGTCGCCTGGGCCAGTGGCAAGACACATTGCAGAGCCAATGTATTCTGGTCTGCACAGATGCACTCTCACCTGGACACCCGAAATCTGGCCTTCACAACCATATTTGGTAATGGTGCACTCGCCAAGTTCCAGATATTTTGAAATTTCCTGTGCCGTTTTCACAGTTGGCTTGGATACGACAACAAGCAGATCAATTTTTTCTATCAGTTCTTTGCCCCGCCTTATATCGCCAGCAACAAACACTTTTGATGCCTCTTCAAAATGCTTTACTTTTCTTTGAAGAAGATTTACCAGGTGTATTGCGTTTGAAAGCGGGAGAGTCCTTCTTCCAGAGAGGGTCTGCGTCACCATTCCCTCCACTTGTCTTGAGAACCTCTCCCCAAAACCTTTTCTTGAGGAAAGCAGGCCACTCCTTGATGCTTTTCTGAGCTCCTCAAGCGTTTCTATTCCACAATCCTCATAGAGTCTTGCAATGTTTGGGATGCTTAGACCTGAAACTTCCAAAAGGCTCTGTACACCTTTTGGAGTCTTTTTCAATAATGCCTGCTCAAGGCTAGAGTTGCCGGTTTTTATTATCTCTGAAATTGCAGAAGCTGTTGTCTCAGAAAGTAATCCTTGCGCCAAAAGGAAACCAACCATCTGGGGTTCGACTTCATCGACGTCCAGATGGCGGATTGTTGTCGAGGCATCAAGAAACTGGTTCGAGCCTATGCCAGTATTTGCGTATCTTGCAAGCCTTGCCAAGAAATTGAGCTTTTCTGCAAGCTCCCAAGAGTTCATGCCTTTCTGACAGAAGCACCAATTTTTCCGAGAGCCAGATCGATTTTCTCTATTACAGCGTCAATCTGGCTGCCCAGGAGCGTCCCTTCGGGGTCATAGAAAGACAGCGAGAATGCCAGCGAACGCTTGCCCTCTCTTGCAAATCCGCCAACAAACTGGTCAAAAAGCCTTATCGATGAGAGATTGTTGCCGGCGTGGTCTTTAATTGTTGATTCGATCTGGGAGCATGGGACTGTTTCAGGTGCAAGAACAGCTATGTCCCTCAGGACCATCGGGAACCTCGGGACAGGTTTTGCAACAATCACTTCCGGAACATGCGGAAGAAGGTTTTCTATGTTTATATTTGCAATGATTACAGGACTTGTGACCTGCAGGTTTTCATTTACCTGCGGATCGAGCTGGCCGATATAACCTATCGGATTGCCAGAGATCGCTATTTCGGCCTGCCTGTATTGATGGAGATGAAGCTGGTTTGATGGTCTGTATGAAACACCACAAACGCAAAGAAGATCAAACAGTGCCTCCAGCGAGCCCTTCATGTCAAAAAAGTCGTAGTTTTCGATATTGTCTTTCTTGCCTTCGGTTTCCTTTGCCTTGAGCTGGGAGTCCCATCCAGAGGGCCTTTTGCCAGTCATGAGCATGACCAGCCTGCGGCATTCAGGCCCGAACTGTGAGCCCACCTCAAACAGTGCCATGGCAGAATTGCCCTGTCTGGCGTTGTATGAAGATGCCACAAGGACGCCTAGCTCGCAAACAGGCCTCATGATTGTTGAGTCTGTTGTCATAGGGTTGAGGACCTTAGGGGCGTTTGGGATCAGCGTTTCGAGCTTCATCAATTTGAGCTCGTCCTCGCAGGTCATGGGTTTTGAAACACACTCGTAAAAGCCCATTCCGGACAAGACTTTTTTGAGTCTTCTCTCAAGAAGGAAAATCGGGGTTTCGGTGACGATCCTCTCCTCGATTATTGGGAAAGTAGTGGGGATTGTGTCATATCCTATGACCCTTATTGCTTCCTCGATGAGGTCAATTTCGTCCCTGAGGTCATTGTCCCTGAACCCCGGGATAGTGGCCAGCAGAGGGTCTCCAACCTTGATATCAATTCCAAGGGTGCCAAGGCCTTCCTTTATTTTCTCCGGATCAAGATCAAAACCCAGTATCTTTTTCATCCTCTTGACCCTCATCTGGACCTGGCGCCTTTCTTTTTTGTTGTAGCTTTCTACCGGAACGCATCCGCTTGTTCCAATCATCGAGATGACTTTCCAGGCGGTGTCCTCGGCGACCTCCACATCTGCGCCCTTTTCGTATCTTGTTGAAGCCTCGCTCCTTATTCCAAGGAGCGAGCTGGATTTTGCTATGAGAAGAGGGTTGAAGTTTGCAGATTCAAGGAAAATCCTTTTTGTTGCAGAAGTGACTTCCGAGTCCTGTCCACCCATGATGCCGGCTATTCCAACCGGCTTCTCGCCGTCCCAGATCATAAGGGTGCCAACCGGAAGGTCGCGTTCCTTGTCGTCAAGGGTCTTGAATTTCATCGGAGCTTTTATTCTTGCGACCCTTACCACGCCACTCCTTATTTTGTCTGCATCAAAGGCATGGGTTGGCTGTCCGTCCTCATACATGGAAAGATTGGAGGCGTCGACAACATTGTTTATTGGCCTTGTTCCTGAAGCCAGCAACTTTCTTCTGGTTTCAAATCTGGATGGTGCAACGGTTACATTTGCCAATACCCCGATGTATCTCTGGCAGTCCTCATGGTCTTCTATGTCGATCCTGAACTCCGAGCAGGTGTTTTCATTGGAAACATTTTTCGATGTCCCCAGTGATGGGGCTTCATATACCTTGCCGGTTTTCCTCCAGAGGATTGCGGCAACCTCGTGGAGGAGCCCGCGGAGGGAGAGCCATTCTGGATGGTTTGGCGTTATCTTGATGTCCAGTATCGAATCTGAGAGCCAGAATGATTCTGCCGGGTCCGTGAACAGAGGTGTATCATCCGGCATTTGCCACGGGCCTTCCCTCTCTGCCTGTGGAAGGATTTCCGGGTCAACACCAAAATCCTGGGCAGAAAGGATTGCCCCTTCTGAAGCAAATCCCCTTATGTTTCTTGGCTCGACTGTGACATCACCGATGCGCGTTCCATGAATTGCCACCGGATATATCTGCCCTGGTTTCACCCTGTCGGAATTGGTCACAACTTCGATGATTTTTCCTGGTGCGATTTCTATTTTTGCTATGTGCAGTTTTTCTGTTGCCTGCCTTATTTCGGCTATTTTTCCAAAAACCGAGCCCCTGACTTTGTCTCTTTTTTGAAGGTCCTCGACTTCAAGACCCAATATCTTGAAGCCTTCCTGAATGGTTTCCAGGTCAATGTCCCACGGAACAACACTTTTCAGATAGCGATAAGAAAGCTTCATCTGACACCTCCAAACTGGGAAAGGAACCTGAGATCATTGGTGGTGAAGTCTCTTATATCGCTGATACCAAATTTAAGCATTGCTATTCTCTCTATTCCCCAGCCAAAAGCGAAGCCCTGATACTCTTCCGGGTCATAGCCAACATTTTTCAGCACCTTTGGGTTCACCATTCCGGACCCACCCATTTCAATCCAGCCACTGTTCTGGCAGACCCTGCACCCCTTTCCGTCACAGAATGGGCACGAAGCTAGAGTTTCTGCTCCAGGCTCCACAAACGGGAAGAACGACGGAAGGAATTTTACTTTTACGTTGCCGCCAAAAACATTTGAAAGGATGACGGACAATATTCCTGCAAGATCAGAAAAAGAGATATGGCGGTCGATCATCAGACCCTCGACCTGATGGAAAAATGGCGAGTGGGAGGCATCTGTTGCGTCCCTGCGATGGCAAAGCCCCATGGCAATCATTCTTATTGGCGGCTTCTCGCTCTCCATTGTCCTTATCTGGACAGGCGAGGTGTGGGTCCTTAGGAGCTTGTTACCTTCGATATAAAAAGTGTCCTGCATGGCCCTTGCCGGATGCCATTGCGGAATGTTCAAGGCCTCGAAATTGTACCAATCAGATTCGATTATTGGCCCCTGCCTCACAACGAAGCCAAGCTTGTGGAATACTTCGGTTATGTCTTCGGCAACAATGGACAGGGGGTGCATAGCGCCCTTCATTACGGGCCTGCCCGGCATTGTAATGTCTATCTTTTCTGCAAAAAGCTTCTCCTGCATCTCTTTTCTGGATATGTCGGAGAGTCTGGATTCAATTTTTGCCTCGATCTCTTCCTTGGCGCTGTTGAGGTTTGCGCCGGCAGACTTTCTGTCTTCTGGAGAGAGGTTACCAAGTTCTCTGAGGAGTGAAGTCAGTTCGCCTTTTCTGCCAAGAAATCTTACCCTTAAATCTTCAAGCTCTTTGGAGCTTTTTGATTGCTCAACAAGATTTAACGCTTCCTGCTTTATCTTTTCTATGTCCACGCCTTGCCTCCGAGAAGTATCGGGCCGTGAAGCAACCATAATCTGGCCCCATCAAGTTTCCTTTTGCAACTGCCCTTGCCCTGCATCCTCCACAATCGATGGAATGTGAGCATTCGCCACAAAAACCGGTCAGCTTTGTCCTATCCCACATGATGCTGAAACCTTCCCAGGCCTCTTTGAAGCTCTGTCTTGTGAGATTTCCAACTACCGGATCAAATGGCGAGAACATGCAGGGGGTCAAGTCACCGTTTGGCTGTATATTGCCATAGAGCCTTCCCGCAGGGCAGCCCCCAAGGATGTTCTTGAACGCCCTGAAGAATTTTCTGGAAGGCCCCATGTCAAAGAATGCTGTTATAGGAAAGCAGTTCGAGGCAGGCAATTTTTGCTGGCAATCTCCGCCAATCATGGATGTTTCGGTTGCATAGTGGGGTGTTTCAGACATTATCTCGATGTCCGGGTCCTGCATCCTGGCCAGTTTTTCCATGGCTTCGGCACGGGCCTTTGGTGTAAGGTCAAGGTCCGATATCTCTTCACCTCTTCCAACAGGTATGAGATGATAGAAAACAATCCTGTTGAAGGAGTGCTTTTTTGCTAGCGCAACAAAATCATCTATGAGCCCAATATTGTTTGAGGTGAGAGTCACGCCCATTGAAACAAAAAGACCCGCTTTTTTCATTGCCTTCACACCACGCATGGAAAGGTCGAATGCGCCCTTCATGCACCTGAATTCATCATGTTTTTCAGGAAATGGTGAATCAATCGAAACCTGGGCAGACCTTAAGCCTGCCTTGAAAAGTTTTTCGGCAACACTGTCATCGATAAGGGTGCCATTGGTATCTATGGAACAATATATGCCATTTTCAGTGGCATATCTGACACAGTCCCAAAAATCTGGCGAGAGGAGTGGCTCTCCACCAGAGAATGTTATGGCCGCTGTTCCAAAATCGGCCATCTGTTTGATGATCGAGAATTTCTGCTCCTTTGTCATGAGGTCACCAAGTGATGAGTCTGCGCTCTGGAAGCAGTGCACGCACCTCAGGTTGCACTTGTTTGTCAAATTGTAGACCACTGAAAATGGCGCAGAAAGAACAATTGGTTTTTTGAGGCCATATTCGATGATGCTTCTTACAACAAGATCAAAGCAACGCGCAATCCCTGGATCGGAGAGTGTTTTCTTCACTTCTGCCCATGGCACGCCAAGGGAGGCCATGTAGGACCTCATGACTGCCGAGAAGGCCCAGACGTAGATTTTTTGGAACCCTTTCGGTTTTCTTCTTCCACCAATGCTGTCGATGGCAAGCTTCGAAAGAGGATAGCTTGCCCTGAGGATGGACCTGGCAAAACCGCTAGAAACAAATGTTGATGCAATGCTTGACATATTCTGGAGAATTATAACAGAGCGTCGATAAAATGAAAGGACAAAACAAGGTCGGGGCTTGACTATGAAAAAAGAATTGCATAAGATGTGCGATATCACCAATATGAAGGAGGACAAAGTGGAACTGGACACAATTCTTGAAGGATTGAAGGACGAGCTCCCCGAATTCGTTGCTGCGGCCGTTGCAGGTAGTGATGGCCTGACAATCTCGACCCTCGCAAAAGACAGCTCGGTTGACATGAGTATGGTAGGGGCCGAATTCGCCTCAATTGTCTCAATGGTTTCAAAGGCAGGGAGGGAGATAAACGCAGGGAAACTTCACAGTTCGATCTTTTCGACAGAAAATTACCATATCCTGACTTCTCAAATTGGTGAAACTCCATTTTTCCAGATAGTCTGCCTGAGGTCTGATGGAAACATTGGAAAAGCAAGATATTTGATGGGAAAAGTTGAGGCGAGAATCAAGGAAGCAATTCTATGAGCGAGATAAACGGGTTACTGTCAGAGGCTTTTTCAAAAATCCAGTATTGCGACAAGATACTGGTTGCATCATCAGACGGCCTCATTATAACGGCGTATCCTGACTATAATCCAGATAAAAATGATTCCCTCGCTGCATCATCAACGTCTGTCCTTGGGCTTACTGCCGCAACATCCGAGCTTGCTGGAAAAGGTGATGCTGAATACGTCCTCATAAGGTCAAACAACGGCTTCATGATGACTCTTGGCCAACAGAATTTCTCTGTGCTTGTAATGGCCGGGCAGAAAGCAAACCTTGGCATGCTCCTGCTGCAAGGGCAAAAACTTGTTGAAAAGCTTAGTGGAATAATCGATGAGCACATTGCGCCAAAAAAGCTTGAACATCCGAGGATTTACGCCAGGGAGCTTGGCACCATTGAAACTGAGAGTGTTGAAGAGGCGCACCCTGAAGAGGTTTCTTATACTTCCGCAAAATCCAGGGATTCACAGCCTGAATCAGAATCCCCCGAACAGGGCATAGGCATACCCGCTTTTTCAAAACCGTTTTCTGATTACTCCAAAGAACCTGGAGACAATTTTTTGGCCGGTTCGCAGGTCTATGAAGAAGAGCCCATCGCCATAGAACCCAATTTCAAACCAAGAATGGAAGATGTGCAGGATGTCTTGCAGCAACCTGTCGAGGAAATTACCTGCCATGAAGAGTGCAATGAATGCGAAGAATGTGAAGAGCTTGACGAATCAGAGCACTTCCTGACAGAGCCTGAGGAAATAAAAGCGAAATTCTGGCCGGAAGAACCAACCATGATTAATGAAAAACCAGAACATATTCCGGACATTGAAATTGAGGAAAAACAATCAGAAAGTATTTATTCTGACAGGGATTTCCAGACGTCTGAAGAAAGACCAACAGAGTTAGTGGAACAACCTACAGAATTGACGGATAGCAACGCAGAAGAAACCCATGAAAACGTGGCAACATCTTCAATCGTCGATCTTGTACTACCCAAAGGCATTTACATAAACGATGTAGTTCTATATTCAAGCAAGCAGGAACCAGAAAACCTGGTTGTCCATGAAAAAGAGGAACAGCCTGCACAACAAGAAGATCAGCAACAGGAAGAAGAGCAAAAACCTCCTGAAGTCATGCCGTGGTTTAACTTTAACAATGATGGCCAGAGCAAAATTGAAGGCTCGGAAGAAGACGAAAAACCCCAAAAAGAAGGAGAACTGTTCGATTCCTACTGATCAAACCAAAACAAGGCTGAACAGATATATTGCATCTTCGGGCCTGTGCTCGAGAAGAAACGCCGATCAGTTCATTCTTGCTGGTCGTGTTTTTGTTGACGGAGTTCTTGAGGTAAACCCTGGAACCATGATCACTTTGCAAAATGTTGTAAAGATTGATGGAAAAACCATAAAACCAGTTGAACAAAAGGTTTATATTGCCCTGAACAAACCAAAACTTGTGATCACAAGCAAAAGTGACGAGCAGGGAAGAAATACTGTAATGGACTTTCTTCCGGAAAGATTTCTTCACCTTAACCCTGTCGGAAGGCTTGACTTTGATTCAAGCGGTCTCGTAATAATGACAAACGATGGCGAACTGGCCAATTTCCTGACCCATCCAAGATTTAGCTTTCCAAAGACCTATCAGGTCAGGGCAAACCCTCCCTTCGAAAGGGAAGACGTTGATGCAATTCTTGGCGGTGTACAGATCGCAGAAGACGTTTGGGTAAGGGCCGACAAGGCAATTTTGTCTGGTGAGGTGCTCACATTGACCATTCACGAGGGCAAGTACCATCATATCAAAAGAATGGCGGAATCACTTGGCAAAAAAGTATGTTTCCTCCGGAGAGTAGCCATTGGCCCAGTAAAGATTGATGGATTACTGTCCGGGCAATGGAGAATGCTGACAGATAAAGAACTCTTAGCGTTGCTGGAAAAAACGGGGAGATAACTTGGAACATCCAAAAAGACTCACTTAAAAAGAGAGAGTCTTGACATCCCCACTTTATTCGCTTTAATGATTTTCCGATGGTTAACACCATTGTCTGGTTTTAAAACACCTATCATATAGGAGACATGCACGGTCGTACGGGACCATAGCTCAGTCGGTCAGAGCAGCTGGCTCATAACCAGCGGGTCGTAGGTTCGAGTCCTACTGGTCCCAGACTCCAAGAAAACATGCAAGGATTTTCCGAACTCGTCCAACTGTCTTTGATTGATTGGCAAATCCGGTCTACCCAGAATGAAATAGATACACTCGATGACGGAAGGGCCTGCAAAAAAGAATTGGAAGTTATAAATCAAAAACTTTCCCTGGCACTGGCAAAGAAGAAACAAATATCATCACTGCTTGATGATTTGAAATTCAAATATGACAAGGCCGCAGCCGAAAAGAAGAAAATGGAGGCCCAGCTCTTCTCACAGGGTGTTTCACCAAAAACAATATCTGAAATACAGGCAAGACTTGTATCAATAAACTCCCACATAGATGAAGTTGAAACAGGACAGCTCGAGGCAATGGAGGCTTTTGAAAAAATCACTGCTTCCTGCGACAAGCTGCAAGCGATGTCGAACCAGAAAACCCAAGAATTGGAAGGGGTAACCCAAAAATTTAAAAATATGACCGTTAAAGGCCAGATTAAACTCAAAGAGCTTGGTCTGGAAAAAGATGCGATACGGAAAGTCATAGATCCCTCCCTTCTTGCCAAGTATGACAGGCTTGCTGAACAAAAAATGGGCCTCGCGATGGTTGAAGTAATCAACAACCTTTGTACAGGTTGCCAGCAACCAATCTCCATAACATTGTGCGATTCGATAAAATCGGAACCTGAAGAAATCCACTATTGTAATAACTGCGGAAGAATGGTTTTTATCAGGAGGACCCAGGTTTGAAAAAAGTGGAAGTCTTTACTGATGGGGCATCGAGAGGCAACCCAGGAAAAGCTTCTTTTGGCGTGCTCATTATAGTTGATGGGGATACTGTCATTGAAGAATCACATGAAATAGGCATCAAAACAAACAACACCGCCGAATATGCCGGGCTCATTTTTGCGCTGTCGATGCTTCTGGCACTGAAGCTGGAAAACGAACAGATAACATTAAATTCAGATTCTGAATTCATGGTCAAACAAATACACGGCCAGTATAGGCTCAAAAAAGAAGAACTGGCTGAATACTATCTGGTTGCAAAAAACCTCTTGATGAGGTTTCCGAAAATAGAGATCAAACACGTTAGACGTGAGAAGAACGCAAAGGCTGACAAACTTGCCAACCTGGCGCTTGATGAAGGAGGACTATGGAAGATTTAGTTAGGGTATATACAGCCGAAGAGCTTGAGGACAAAACTGCGAGGCAACTTTATGACATTTGCAAGGCTCTCAAAATCAAGAACTACACAAGCTTCAAAAAGGATGATTTGATAAATGAGATCGTTCTTGTCTCAAGAGGCGAGAAAGTCATAATCCGCAAAAAAAGAGGCAGAAAATCCAAAGCAGAGCTTGAAGCAATGAGAAAAGCCGCTGAACAGGCATCAAAAACCGAAGTCAAAAAAGAAACGCTCTTTACACCAGCACAACAGCCAGAAAAAAAATACGAATACAAGACGCAGGAGCAGACATACAAAACCAGTGAACAGTCTCAGTATCGTAAACCTGAATATAGCCATACTTTTTCGAGTGAGCCACAAAGCGAAACGCCACCAAGGGGTGACCAGTCAATGGGTCAGGGCGGCGGAGTTCTGGAGATACATCCTGATGGGTATGGCTTCCTCAGACTCAACTATGTACCAAACCCTAAAGACATTTACCTTGCACCTTCACAAATAAGGCGCTTTGGCCTCAGGAACGGTGATTTTGTTGAAGGTTCTGTAAGGTACCCAACAAAACCCGGCGAAAAGTATGCCGCGATGTTGAAGCTTGACTCGGTAAACGGGATGGACCCTGAATACATCCGCAACAGGCCGCATTTTGAAAACCTTATTCCAATTTTCCCTGACGAGAGGATCAAACTGGAGCTCAGGGGCGTAAATGACACAACACTCAGGCTTATAGAGTTGACTTCCCCGATAGGCAAGGGCCAGCGTGGCATGATAGTTTCACCACCAAAGGTTGGAAAAACCACCATCATCAAAAAGATTGCAAAAGCAATCTCGATTAACAGTCCCGATACTGTCCTCATGATCCTCCTCATTGACGAACGTCCGGAAGAAGTAACAGACATGCAAAGGTCCGTAAGGGCACAAATTATTTCATCGACTTTTGACCAGCTTCCGGAAAACCATATCAGGGTTGTAGAGCTTGCAATTGAAAGGGCAAAACGCCTTGTCGAAATGAAAAAGGACGTTGTTGTCCTCATGGATGGTATCACAAGACTAACAAGGGCCTACAACCTTGTCATGAGCCCAACTGGAAGAACTCTCACTGGCGGTCTCGATACATCTGCAATCCATGGGCCAAAAAAGATCCTCGGAGCCGCAAGAAATATTGACAACGGTGGCTCATTGACCATCCTGGCCACATGCCTTGTTGAAACCGGTTCGAAAATGGACGAGGTCATATACGAGGAGTTCAAAGGCACAGGCAACATGGAGCTGGTCCTTGACCGCAAACTTGCAGAAAGAGGCCTCTTCCCAGCCATAGATGTCAAGAGGTCAGGTACGAGAAGGGACGAGCTGCTTTATGGCGAAGAGGAAAGAAAGAGAATATGGAGCCTCAAGAGGTTCCTCTCTAACCTCGAAAACTACGAAGCACTTGAAAAGATTCTCAAGTGGCTCAGCGATACACACAACAACGAACAGTTCCTCAGGAGCATAGTCCCGGAGGAGAGTCCAAAGGGAGGACGGTCCTAGAAAGGCCCTCTCCAGACAACTTGCCCCGATTGAACCCCATTTGTGCTCATCAGGGGCTGATTGTCGAACATCTTGAGTTCACCGATTTTTCCGTCAAGCAGGCGGACACAATTGGTAACAACGCAATAAAATGGTTCATGGCCTTCGCCCGATTCCATCTTGAGGGCAAGGCCTTTTTTGTTTGCCGAGATACAGTTGACCCCTTCTGCACCTGACTTGATGGCAAAATCTGGATTGTCTTTCATGGCGATAGTGTCGACCCTGTCAACGCCTGCAACAAGTTCCGGATTTTTTGTCATCGCCTTGAACACCATTTTTGCAGGTTCCTGGAGATCAAGCGGTGCGGAATCTGGATCTGATAGCCTCGCAAAACCCTGGGCCATATTGACAAGCGGCACACCAAAGACCTGGACGCCACAGCCATCTGTTGCTACAACGACATCCGAAACTGGCAAACCACATATTCCGGCAACAATCTCGAGGGATAGTTTCTGAATAGGGTGAGTCGGCTCAAGGTAGGTTTTTGTGTCCCAACCCATTTTTTTGCATACCGCCAGCATTGCCGAGTGTTTGCCAGAACAATTGTGGTTCAATTGTGAAAGGGGTTTACCATCAAGCTCTGCTTTTGCGGCAGCAGAGATTGGTTCATGAGTCCCACACAAAAGATCTTTTTCTGACAGGCCAGCCCTTGAAAGTATCTCAAGAACGGTTTTGGCGTGCCTGGCTTGTCCATTATGAGAACCGCATGCTATGGCTAAATGTTCCAGCTCCAGTCCAAAATATTCGTAAGTTTCGGTCAAAAGGAGCGCCATTGCTTGAAAAGGTTTGGCCGAGCTCCTGAAATAGGTGATATAATGGGGATTACCAAAACTCTGGATTATGTTGCCATGGCCATCTGCAACAACAATGTGCCCCCTGAAAATTGATTCATCCAAGGGCCCTCTTTTTTTGACAGCAAGTATTGGTGGGCAGTTCATGGCTAGAGAGTCTACGCTATACCATAACAGCTTCAAGATTGACCAGCCTCTTTCGCTTTCCTATACTTTTACGTATGAAGAGACAATATTGGACTGATCCGGAACGATCTAACTTTGAGGTTGACCTTATCCCAATAGGTGGGAACGAGTTTATCATGGAGCCGGTTGTGTTCCACCCAGACGAGGGAGGGCAGCCCCCGGATCATGGAACTGTTGACGATGCAAACGTTCTGGATGTCCAGTTTAAAAATGGCAAGGTTTGCGTAAAACTGGACAGAGACCTTGCACCTGGAAAACACACAGCAAAAATTGACATTCACACAAGGCTGGAGAACAGCAGACAACACACTGCCCAACACATAATCTCGGCAATTGCCGAGAGGGAATACAAGACCCAAACGCACGGATTTCATATCGGAGATGCCACCTCAACACTTGACCTGAAAAATCCAATAAACATCATCCAGGCCGAGGATATTGAGATGCAGGCAAACAAAATTGTCATGATGGACATCCAGGTCACAACAACTTTTGGGGCCCCAGGTGATGGGGCAAGAGTAAGGGAAGATTTGCTGGGCGAGAACAAGGATGATCTGAGGATTGTGAGCATAGGAAACATTGACACATCGGCCTGTTGTGGGACACATTGCGTCTCAACCGGGAAAGTTGGCCCGATAAAAATCATATCTATTGAGGGTCACAAAGGTGGTTCCAGATTAACCTATGTTGCCGGGGAAAGATGTATTGCCCATCTCCAGAAGCAGGACAGAATAATCAGGCAACTCCGGGAGATATCGACGACAGGCATTGAAGAATTACCCCAGGCCTTCCAGAAATATATAGACCAGGCCCAATCATTCCAGAAAGAACTGAACAGGCTCTGGGAGGTCCTGCTACCGGCTGAGGCCGAAAAAGCAGAAAAACGCCAGACAAGGTTTGGCGAACTGGCAGTACTGGGAACAGACACTCCGCCAAAGCTTCTGAGCAAACTGTCTGCAATCATTGCCAATAATACAAAACTTCCAGCGGTTGTTTTTACAAGTTCCCAACCGCAGCAGATAAGCATTGTTTCACAAAGCGGGAATGCAAAAGAAATAATTGCCGCAATCACGGCAAGTTTTGACGGCAAGGGTGGTGGTTCTCCAAATTCGGCCTCAGGACAAACAGGTAAACTGGCTGACACAGATGGAATCATCAAATGTCTGTCTTAATGCCAAATTAAACCAGGAATATCGATAATTTTGATATTTGACTGTTTTTTTTGGCAATACAAACTATCCCCCCCACCAGAGAGCTTCGAAAATTCCAATTATTTCTTTGATAGCTATCACCTCTCTACCAAGGTACCAGTGGAACTCTCTGATGAGAATGATTGGGATATATCTAGGAGCTATAAAACCAGTTAGCCTTTTGAACTCCTTGAATTGAAGCCGTAGCTTCTTTCTTCCTGTATGGTCCCGTCAAGTTTGTGCACTCTCAGGGAACCACCACCATGATTTTTTATATAATCGGAGGCTTTTTTCAAAAGATCATCTTTTGTTGACGCATGCATCATCACTTTTTCTGTATCAACCTTTTTAACAATCCATTTCTTCTCTTTGTCCGGAACGAGATGGTACTGAGTATGTTTTACACTTGCATTGTGTGCCACCTGCATAGCTGGCTTTGTAGAAGTTTTTGTTTTCCTCTTTAAAACTCTGCTTTTCTGGACCATTACCCCCTCCTTTGGAGTGATATGCTAGATTGTACACACCTGGCAGGGCAAGTTGTTACCGAAAAATTACTTATTGGCTCACGCCAAAGCTTTGGCAAGACTCTGCCCATATTTTGGATAAAACTGCAAAAATCATCTTTTCTTGTATTTTTGTGATAAATCATACAAAAAGATAATTGATAATCCAGTATTTTAATTGTGACAACTTTATAGCGATCACTACAAGAAGTAATTTAGTATCAATATTATCTGTGTTTTAGAAATTTTGTTATAATTTCAGCGAGGAGAGGTGCCCAAATGGAAGAGTCCTTTTTGAAGCTGGTTGACCCAAATGATGTGCCAGAAACCAACAAAATTGAAAAATTCTTAGGCAATGCATTTACTTTCTGGGATCAGATATCCAGCCTGATTGATCAAAAATATCCTGGCATTTTCACCCCTGAATGGCTATATGGCGGCAAAAAACATGGCTGGTCGCTCCGATATAAGAAGAACAAGTCGTTTTGCACTATGATTCCAGGAAAAGATCGACTTGCCATTCAAATTGTGTTTGGCAAAGATGAGCGTCTAAAGGTTGAGGAGATAAAGGAAAATTTGTCCGGCAGAACAAGAAATGCTTATGAGAACGCGACAACATATCATGATGGAAAATGGCTCTTGCTGAATGTTGATGATGAAGAGATTATCCGTGATATAGAGGTTCTTCTTGCCACAAAGAGGAAATCGAAGAATTCGAAATGAAATTTTTGTTTTTGTTCCAATAGTTGGCAAAATGCAACACGAAAAATCACCAGCCAGTTATTAGTGTATTTTTCTTACAAAAAATAGAATTGCCTTTTTGGGAAATAAATATTGTGACCGACGAGTAAAATCAAGGGGTTCTTCCTAATACTGGCTCCCCGACGAGGATTCGAACCTCGAACCTACTGGTTAACAGCCAGCCGCTCTGCCGTTGAGCTATCGGGGAGTAGCGTAGGGCATTATATCCGCCGAGGGCACCATGTCAAGAATGAAAGGTTATAAAACAATTATTGGCATGAACGCAAGTCTCTGGCAGGTTTATTTCAATCCCCCAGACTCAGCTTCCTCCTGGGTCAAAACAATATCCTACTTTGTGGATTGTCCTTATCATTGAGGACGAAAACGATTTATCTTCAATCTTTTTTCTGAGCTTGTTCACATGTACATCAACTGTCCTGCAATCCACGAGAGACTGTTTTTTCCAAATCTTGGTAAAAAGCTCTTCGCGTGTGAAGACTCTTCCGGGATTGCTCATCAGAAGCCATAATAGTTCGAACTCCTTGACGGTTAGATGTATACGTCTATTGCCTTTGAGGACAGAGTGTGCTTTTGAATCAACAACCATGTCATCAAAAACGATCTCTTCTTTTGATTTTGCCGGAGCAGAAAGATAGTGACAGCGTCTGATAAGACCTCTTATTCTGGCAACCAGTTCATTAAGGGAAAAAGGTTTGGTCAAATAATCATCGGCACCTGACGAAATACCAAGGACCTTGTCTACTTCAGAGCTTTTTGCTGTGAGCATAAGGACGGGGGTGTTTGAACGCTTCCTGACCTGCCTGCATATTTCAATCCCGTCCATGTCCTGGAGCATCAGGTCGAGTATGAGAACGTCAGGTTCATTCTGACTGAATTTAAAAAGACCGTCTTGACCTGTTTCTGAATGGAGGACTTCAAATCCTTCGGATTTAAGTCTCAGTTCTACAAGTCGGGCAATCTCCCTGTCATCCTCGATAATTAATATCCGATTATGTAACTTTCTGTCCGTCACATGTATAAATTTATGTTACAATAATAAGATGTCAAGTGACCGTCAATATTTCTTTGTTTCTGCAAGATTTTAATAAATATGACTACCTAGATACCTGGCAAAGCATATAATCACTCTGCCATTTTTAGACTAAGTATGAAAGATTCAATATTTAGCATACCTTGACAAAATGACTATGGAAAATTGATCAAGATTTTGTGGGAATGCGCACCACACCTATAGCCTCACAGGACAGGATGAATTGTGGAAAATATGGAAGATAAGAAAAACAAAAAGGCCATCACAAAGATAGTGGATTTTTTTGGTCTTAAAAAAAGCATTGTCGGCATGCTCTCAATGGTTGTTCTTGTTGGGGTTGGCGAGCACATGGCAGAGAAATTCCTGCCACTTTATATGGTTTTTCTTGGTGGTGGTTTTATTTCAGTTGGTGTTCTCAACTTCATGGACAATTTTCTTGGGGCCATATATTCATTCCCTGGTGGCTATCTTGCGGACAGAATAGGCACAAAGAAATCCCTCCTTGTTTTCAACCTCATCGCAATAGCTGGATATTTGCTAGTGATAGTCTTTCCTTACTGGCCAGTAGTCCTGGCTGCGGCAACTTTGTTTCTTTCATGGACAGCCATATCGCTTCCTGCCACAATGGGCCTGGTTTCAAAAGCACTGCCAAAAAACAAAAGAACGATGGGTGTGTCGTTGCATTCACTCATCAGAAGATTGCCAATGATATTTGGCCCAATGTTTGGCGGATGGCTGATAAAAATCTATGGCGCGGAGCTTGGCGTAAGATACTCATTCACAGTAGCACTGGTACTTGCGCTGGTTGCCGCTGTGTTACAGCAAATCCTGATCGAAGAGGACAACGGCAAAAAGAAAGAAGAGATGACTTCTTCGAGTCTAAGGCATTTGTACAAGCTGATGAGCCCGGAATTGAAAAAACTGCTTGTTTCAGATATTTTGATCAGGATCTGTGAACAGATACCGCAAGCTTTTGTTGTTCTATATGTTGTTGGGGCTGCCGGGAAAGCTGGCATAACGGATTCGCTTGGATTTGGTTTTTTGACTGCAATCGAAATGGTAACCGCAATCCTTATTTACATTCCCGTCGCCTATTTTGCTGACAAGACAAGAAAAAAACCATTTGTTGTGGCGACTTTTGCTTTCTTCACACTGTTCCCGGTCATTCTCCTTGGTTCAAAATCTTTCCCAATGCTTGTTGCTGCGTTTGTAATCAAGGGGCTCAAAGAATTTGGTGAGCCAACCAGGAAGGCACTCATAATGGATCTGGCACCAGAAAACCACAAAGCAGGAATGTTTGGCCTTTATTATCTTATAAGGGACCTGATCGTGTCTGTTTTCGCGTTTCTGGGTGGTGTACTCTGGATGATAAATCCAACTATAAACCTCGTAACAGCAGCAATTTTTGGGACCATTGGCACACTCTGGTTCGCTTTTTACGGCACCGACCTCCCAACCGGACAAATTGCCACCCCTGAAACCAAATAAGCTCGTAATCACAATGTTTTCTTTCACTAAATCATTTTGGTTTTGCTTGACTTTATCCCCTGTGACGTGATAATTATTAATTCAAGGTCACGAAAGGAGGCACACAATATGCGTATACAGGTAACCGGTAGAAACGTAACAGTAAGCAATGAGCTCAGCTCGTACGCGCAGGAGAAGATTGGAAAGCTCGAGAGGTATTTCGATGGCATTCAGGACGCCCAGGTTCTTTTCACCGAACAAAAAACAGTCAAAATTTGTGAGGTGACAATGAAAGCGTCCGGCAAAATCATCCGTGCCGAGTACAGAGGCTCAGAGTTTTTGGAAGCGGTAGACTTCGTGGCCGAGAAGCTTGAAAGGCAAATCCGCCGTTACAAAGAGAAATTCCAGGAGAGGAGAAAAGAAGGCTCAAAAGATGTAGAACCAGTTTTTGTGAAACAGGAACAGGCATCACAGTCAAAGATTGTAAGGGTAAAAGAAGTACCGGTAAAACAGATGAACTTCGAAGAGGCGATCATGCAGATGGAACTGCTGTCGCACGATTTCTTCGTGTTCTACAACCCCGACTCCAAGAGACTGAACATCCTTTACAGAAGGAAAGACGGTGATTTGGGAATCCTTGAGCCGATTGAAGCTTGATGAAATTAAGAGAGCTTGTTAAAAAACTAAACTTTTGGGATAGCGTAATAGTTGGTTTTGCTGTGCTGACAGTTGGTCTGTTTGGATACAGTGTTTATGCAAAAGCGGCCCAGCCACTGGCAAAAACAATCGAGATCAAAGTAAAGGCCGGCAACCTCTATCAGGAGGTTGCCTACTCCATTTCTGCCGGGGATTTTATTGTGGACAGGGATGGCAGGCCTTTCTTCAAAATCAGCCAGATTGATGAGCTGAGGAATGCAAAACAGGCTGTGGTTAAATGGGACGGGCAGATGATTTCTGCTGACAATCCCGAACTTTATTCTGTCGAATTCACCGCCCAGTCTGTGAACCCTAAATTTAAGGGAAGCAATTTATTTTACAACTGGGAACTAGTCAAACCCGGAAGGACTATGTATATGGAGACGGAGAAAACCGGATTTATGGCGGTAATCATCTCAGTTGGTGAGGAAAAATAGTAAATGAGCATACTGTCGAAGTTATTCGACTCGTCCGAAAAGTTCCTGGGACGGGCAAGACCACTTGTGTCACGAATCAGCGCACTGGAACCAGAATATGAAAAACTTTCCGATGAGGAAATAAGGGCAAGAATAAGCGAGATAAGGCAGCAGGTAGCAAACGGTCAGAGGCTTGATGATGTGCTTGTTCCAACCTTTGCATTCGTAAGGGAAGCTGCAAAAAGGACCCTCAGCCAAAGACCATTTGATACACAAATGATTGGTGGAATGGTCCTTCACTCGGGAAGAATAGCTGAAATGAAAACCGGTGAGGGAAAAACCCTTACCGCAACCTTTGCCGCAACACTCAATGCCCTGGAAGGCAAAGGAGTCCATGTCGTTACCGTAAACGACTACCTTGCAAAACGTGACAGGGAATGGATGGGCAAGGTATACGAATTCCTGGGGCTAACTGTAGGCTGCATCTATCATGATGCGTCATACGACGAGCGCAGGAAGTCTTATAGGAGCGACATCACCTATGGAACCAACAACGAGTTTGGTTTCGATTATCTCAGAGACAATATGGCAAGACACGTTTCCCAGCTTGTCCAGAGGGAACTCCATTATGCCATTGTCGACGAAGTCGACAGCATCCTTGTTGATGAAGCAAGAACACCGCTCATTATTTCTGGCCCTTCTGAAGAATCCACCGACCTTTACGAGAAAGCTGACAAGGTCGTCAGACAGCTCAGGGAAGAAGACTATAACATCAACGAAAAGGACAAAAACGTCACCCTGACCGAGGCTGGTGTTGAAAGAGCCGAACACATACTGAACGTAAACAACCTTTATGGTCCAGAGAACGTTGAAGTCAACAGGCACATCAGCCAATCATTAAAAGCACACCATCTCTTCAAGAACGAAGTCGACTACATCGTAAAAGATGGCGAAGTAATAATCGTCGACGAGTTCACCGGAAGGTTGATGTTCGGTAGAAGATACAGTGATGGTCTCCATCAGGCCATAGAGGCAAAGGAAGGCTTGAAGGTCAGGGAGGAGAACCAGACCCTCGCCACAATAACCTTCCAGAATTATTTCAGACTGTTTGACAAACTGGCCGGTATGACCGGAACAGCAAAAACAGAAGAAGACGAATTGAGGGAAATCTATGGGCTTGAGGTCGTTGTCGTGCCAACAAACAAGCCCATGATAAGAAAAGACCTCCCGGACATAATCTGGAAAACAGAGGACGGAAAATACAAACACATCATTGACGAGATAGTGGACTGCTACAAGAGGGGCCAGCCGGTACTTGTCGGGACAAGGTCAATCGAAAAATCCGAAAAGTTGTCTTCAATGCTCCACAAGAAAATGATCCCCCACGAAGTGCTGAACGCAAAATACCACGAGAAGGAAGCGGCAATTATCGCCAAGGCAGGCCAGATGAATGCCGTGACCATAGCCACCAACATGGCCGGCCGTGGTGTCGACATTGCGCTTGGCTCTGGAGTGGTTGAGCTTGGCGGCTTGCACATTCTGGGAACAGAACGCCACGAATCAAGGCGTATTGACAACCAGCTCAGGGGAAGGTCGGGCAGACAGGGTGACCCTGGTTCATCAAGGTTTCATCTCTGCCTTGATGACGAACTCCTTAGAATCTTTGGTGGCGACAGACTCAAATCAATGTTCAATTTCCTCAAGATAGAGGAAGACATGCCACTCGAACACCCGCTTCTCACAAAAACAATAGAGAATGCCCAGCGCAAAGTTGAAACCCACAACTTTGACATAAGAAAATATGTTTTGGAATATGACAATGTATTGAATAAACAGAGAGAGATCATATACGCCGAACGCCAGAAGGTGTTGAGCGGTGAGGACCTCTCAGAAACAGTCCTGGCAAATCTCGACAGGGCATGCGATGACATGGTTGCAAATCACGCCTCCACAGAGCTTGCCGTGCAGGACTGGGACATCAAGACATTACACTCCGAGCTGATGGACCTGACTGCCGGTGTGGTCAGGGATGTTGAGTTCAAAGACAGACAAGAGCTCCTTGAGAACCTGAAAGAGTCTGTCAAGACCGCCTACAATGACAGGGAAACCAGATTCGGCCATGAAACAATGCGCGAAATCGAGAGGTTCGTGCTGCTCTATGTGGTTGACCAGAAGTGGAAGGACCATCTTTACAACATGGACATTCTCAGGGAAGGAATCGGATTGAGGAGCTATGCGCAGAAAAATCCGGTCCAGGAATACCAGAACGAAGCGTTCCTGATGTTCCAGAGGATGCTCAATTCGATCTGGGAAGACACAATCAAGTACCTGTTCAGGGTAGAGCTCCAGGCCGACTCAAATCAGCAGCAGAAGCAAGCAAGAACACGAACCAATGAAGATGACATAAAAACCGCTCCAGCAAAATCATCAAGGGGTGGTGAGCCAGAGAGGCAAGGCGAGACATCAAGAACAATGAGACCTTCGTCTGGTGGTCACACTGCCAGTGAGCCAATAAGAAGGCATGGCGACAAAGTTGGCAGAAATGATCCATGCCCCTGTGGCTCAGGAAAAAAATACAAACACTGCTGTGGTGCAGGACAATAACAGGCAAGCAAGGAAACAAAAATGTTGATAGATGAAATACAAAGGTCCATAGATCAGGTAAAAGAACGGCTCAACCAGGCCAAGGAGTTTCTTTGACCCGCTAAAAGCCGAGCGAGAAAAACTCTCAAAACAACTGGAATCTCCAGAGGTCTGGAATGACCAGCAAAAAATCGCCGAGACAAACAAAAAGATTGCCATATTCGATATCAAACTCAATGACCTGGAACAGGCCGAACATTTCATTGGCGAAGCCGAAGTGTACATGGAATTTGTACAGATGGGCGAAGGTTCAGAGAAAGACCTTCTTGGCGCAATAAAACAGGCCGAGGCAAAAATACAGGAAATAGAGCTCAAGAACCTCCTCTCCATGGAGCATGACCAGCTCAATGCCTTTGTTTCATTCAGCTCAGGTGCGGGCGGAGTCGACGCCCAGGACTGGACTGAAATGCTCATGAGGATGTATACAAGGTGGGCAACCAACAAAGGTTTCAAGGTTACTGTCGCCGAATACAGCCCTGGTGACGAGGCCGGTGTCAAATCGGCGACCCTTCATATTGAGGGCCCATATGCCTTTGGCTTCCTCAAAAGTGAAAAGGGTGTCCACAGACTGGTCAGGATTTCTCCGTTTGACGCTAATCACAGAAGACACACTTCATTTTCACTCGTTGAGGTGCTTCCAGAACTCCCGCCTGCAGAAGATATTGAAATAAACCCTGATGACCTTAGGATTGACACATTCAACGCCTCAGGCCACGGTGGTCAAAACGTCCAGAAGAACGATACTGCTGTCAGGATAACACATATACCAACCGGCCTTGTGGTGGCGTGCCAGAATGAACGTTCACAGGGTCTCAACAGGGCCATGGCCATGAAAATCCTTTCATCAAGGTTGCAGGACCTGGCAAACGTCCAGCTTGCAGAGGAAGAGAAAAAACTCAGGGGGCCAAGGGTCTCAATAGAGTGGGGTAACCAGATACGCTCCTATGTTCTCCAGCCATACACGCTCGTAAAAGACAACAGGACAGGCTATGAAGTAGGAAGTGTTGACAGGGTTCTTGAGGGTGATCTCGATGAACTCATCTGGGCCTACCTGAAATGGGCGGTAAAAAACAAATGACCAAAAGGAGCTTTATTGTCGGAACGGCAGGACACGTTGACCACGGGAAATCAACCCTTGTCACAAGACTGACCGGTACTGATCCCGACAGGCTCCCTGAAGAAAAAACCAGACAGATGACAATCGAGCTTGGTTTTGCAAAGCTCGACCTTCCCTCTGGAAGAATGTGTGGCATCGTTGATGTGCCAGGTCATGAGAAACTTGTCAAGCAGATGCTCATGGGCGCGCAGGGGTTTGATCTGGTAATGTTCACTGTCGCATGCGATGAAGGCCCAAAACGCCAGACCTATGAACATCTGTCAATCCTGGACATGATCGGAATCCGGGTTGGTGTTATTGTTCTAACAAAATGCGATTTGCCCCATGACGATGCAGTTTTGCAGTCGCAACTTGACTCAATGCTTGCAAACACCTCTCTCGAGGCAATGCCAAGGATAAAGGTTTCAGCTTACACTGGAGATGGAATAGACAGACTCAGGCAAACGATCGATGACCTGCTTGACCATGCGACCCCAAGACCCCTTAATATGCCAGCGTTTTATCCGGTTGACAGGGTATTTACAGTCAAGGGTTTTGGAATAGTGACCACCGGAACTCTCTGGCAAGGCCAGGTAAAAAAAGGCGAGGAATTAGAGATTTTCCCCTCAAGAAAAAAAGGCAAGTTGAGGGGCATAGAGAGTTTTGATGCCCAGATTGAAACTGGCGATGCTGGTTCAAGGCTTGCCCTGAATTTTCAAAACCTCGACAAAGAAGATATCGCGAGGGGAAACATTCTTGCCACCCCTGGGAGATTTGACCCTACAACAGAATTTGATGCAAAAATTCGTCTCATTGAAAAAGTGAAAAGGCGTACGAGGCTCAAGTTCCACTATGCCACCATTGAGCAGGAAGTTGACTACAGCGATATAGGAAATGGTTTTGCAAGGATAAAACTTGAGGGCCCACTTCCACTCACAAAAGGTTCCAGATTTATTCTCAGGTCGATTGCACCGGCAGACACTGTTGGCGGCGGTGAAGTTGTCGACCCTCATCCAGAAGGCAAGCTCAATGCCCCGGAAACGCTCCAGCGACTTGAAAATATCGGCCAGATTGATGATGAAAGCTATCTTACAAGAATGGTTTTTGAGCGTGGGGAATCAGGTTTTGAGGTATCCAGGCTCAGAGGACTTGTAAACTGGCCGGACGACAGGTTTGCATTGTTCCTCAAAAATGGTCCACACAGAACAATATCTGGTAGTCTCTATGACAACAATATTTTTGACTCATCATCAGCAAGGCTTGGCAAATTGATTGCAGATTTCTTCAAATCAAACCCATCCAGAAACTCAATTTCAAAAAGCGAGGCGAAAGCCAAACTGATGCCCGAAGTAAATGAAAATCTTTTCTCAGAAATTCTTTTGGCCACAATAAAAGAGCCATTGCACATGATTGGCCAGGAGATATCTCTTTCAAATCAGGCCATACAAAAATCACAAACTGAGATCTGGGTGGAGAGAGAGCTCCTTAGAGAGATGTTCTCCCCTCCAACTCTCTCGGAACTCAGAAAAATACCTGCCTTTTCCAGAAATTTGCGTGAAACTGAAGCGGCAATTTCAAAAATGATCGCGGAGAAAATAATAATCAAATCTGTAGATGATCTTTTCTTTCACAAAAAAGCTGTGGTAAAGGCTTATCTAATAATGAAGGCACTCATAGAAAAAGATGGCTCGGCCAAACTCGCACAGTACAGGGATGAAGTCGGGACAACCAGAAAGTATGCCCAGGCAATGCTGGAGCTGCTCGATGCCCTTGGCTTGACAAGAAGAGTAGGTGAAACCAGAGTGCTTGGCTATAAGACTCTTGACATTGGTGGTAAATAGTATTAGTGTCTCCCTTCTGATCGCGGGAGCGGTTGGGCTCTGGTGGGCCTCCTGGACTTCAAATCCAGTGTGGGGTGAACTCCCCGGGTAGGTTCGATTCCTATGCGCTCCCGCCAATTACACTAGAGGTGAAGCATGAACATCATTGTGATTGGTTGTGGGAGGGTCGGTTCGGCGCTTGCAACCATTTTGTCTGTGGACGGTCACAACGTTTCAGTTATAGATGAAGATGAGTCTGCATTTGACAAACTCCCTCAAAGTTTTTGTGGCAAAAAGGTCATTGGTATTGGTTTTGATTCCCAAACGCTCATAGAGGCAGGGATAGAAAAAACGGATGCGGTAGCAATTGTGACCCCATCTGACAATACCAACATCATGGTTGCAGAAACCGTGAGGTCAGTTTTTGGTGTGAAAAATGTTGTCGCAAGAATTTATGCCCCCAGAAAGAAAAGAACTTATGACAGATTGAATCTAAGATCTGTTTGTCCAACAACTTTGGGTGCCTACCAGATATATGCAGAGCTTCTTAGCTCCATGGTTGAATCGAAATTGCCACTCAACAATGGTGATTTTGAGCTGCTTGAGATACCAGCATCCTCGGTGGATGAAGAGGAAACAAAGAGCTTTGAGAAGGAAAGCGGATCAAAGATAGTTGGCGCAAGAACGGATACAAGAGTTGTTTTCCCATGGCTTGGTGAAAAACTTGATGATGTTAGATCATGGATAATCCTTGCACCCACAAGCCACCTTCGTTCAATTGTTGATTCGATTGTGGGAGGCGTGTGATGTACATGGTCATCGTTGGTGGAGGGAAAGTAGGTTCCAATCTGGCAAAAATTCTTATTGCGCACAAGCACCAAGTTGCCATCATAGAGGCCGATGAAGATCACTGTAAAAAAATTGTCCAGTCAACCAGCGCTCTTGTGATTCGTGGTGACGGAACAGAAATAAAATACCTGGAAGAAGTAAACGCCGGGGAAGCAGATATTCTTGTTGCAGTGACCGGTTCTGATGAGGACAACCTTGTTGCCTGCCAGCTTGCGAAGGCAGCTTTTGGGATCAAAAAAGTCATCGCAAGGGTAAATAACCCATTGAATGACCCCGTGTTTCAGGCGCTCAAAATTGATGTTATATTTGACAGCACCCTTATTCTGGCAAAACTCATCCATGAGGGGCTTGGCATCCAGGACCTCATCAATCTTACTCCAATTGCAAAAGGCAAGCTGAGGGTCCTCGAAACCACGATCTGCAATCGTCAGATTGAGGACAAACCACTCATCGATTTGGGGTTGATAAAAAAAGGTATCCTTGTAGTCTCAGTAGTAAGGGGTGATGAAGTTTTCATACCCCATGGTGCGACAAAGCTGAAATCTGGTGACCAAATCACTGTTGTTCTTTCACCAGAAGCAGAACCGGAGTTGACGGAGATACTTACAACATGCAAGACGGATTGATATTTAACAATAATGGCAATCAAAGTGAGAAGAAACCTGCAATAAAAAACGGGGTCATAAAAAATGTTGTCGTTGGTTTCTCAAGCGAGGTTCTCTTTGCCTTGTGTCTTTTTGCATGGCTGGTCATACTGACAGCCATATTCTTCTTTGTGCTATCCTCCTGATTGAAGATGCTTAGAAAACTGACTAAATTTGATTTCAAAATAACGATGTATTACACGGGGAAGATAATACTGGGGCTTGCCTTCACGATGGTCATTCCTCTAATAATAGCTCTTATTTATAAAGAATTTGATAGCGCAATGGATTTTATAATAGGGATACTTTCATCAGTAATATTTGGCCTTGCCTGTATGAAATTTATGAAAACTGACAAACCACCCAACCTTTTCCAGTCAATGATTATAGCTGCTTTTTCGTGGATTTTTGCTTGTGCGTTTTGTTCCATACCGTATTATCTTTCCGGTCATTTCGAATCATATCTGGACGTCTATTTTGACCTCATGTCTGCTTTTACAACCACTGGTCTTGCACTTATAAAAAATGTTGATCATGTAAGCAATGCCTTGAACATGTGGAGGCATATGCTTACCTATATTGGCGGGCAAGGAATTGTTGTTCTGGCATTAGCTTTTCTCATCAGAAATACTGGTGGTGCATACAAGATTATGGTAGGAGAGGCGAAGGACGAATCACTGGAGCCTTCAATCACAAAAACAGCCCAAAACATATGGATAATATCCCTTGTGAGTCTGTTTGTGGGAACCACAATGGCCGCAATAGCAGCCTACTACGATGGTCTTAGTTGGGACAGGAGCATCCTTCATGGCTCATGGATGTTCATGTCTGCCTGGAGCACAGGTGGTTTTGCGCCATGTACTCAAAATCTCAGTTTTTATCATTCATATGCATTTGAAATAATCATGTGTCTTTACATGGTCATGGGCTCGTTCAATTTCGCATTGCACTACGTTGTCTGGAAAGGCAACCCAAAAGAACTCCTTAGGAATATTGAAATCAAAACATTTGTTGTTACATTATCTATTACGACAATATTTGTCGCGTGGGGATTATCTGCTGCTGGTATTTTTACAAATCTTAATTCAGTATTGAGGAGAGGCATTCTGCTAGTCATTTCTGCCCACACTGGCACAGGTCAGATGGCCGTTTATGCAAACCAACTTGTGCACAGTTGGCAACCCCTTGCCTATATGGGGATATGCATAGCTATGATGCTTGGTGGGTCCGCGGCATCAACTGCTGGCGGCTTCAAGGCCCTCCGAATCGGGATTTTTTTCAAAGGATTGATCCATGAAACAAAGAGATTGATTCTGCCAGAATCAGCAGTTTTTAAAATGACTTTTCACCATATCAAAGATCAGATAATTGAATCTGGAATGGTGAAAATGGCAGGTTTGATTATTTTGTGTTATTGTTTTATCTATCTTTTCGGCACAGTGGTTGGAGTGGCCTGTGGCTACCCGTTAGGTCAGGCAACTTTTGAGTCTATATCTGCCGGAGCAAATGTCGGATTGACAATGGGTGTCGTATCACCATCCATGCCGGCCATTTTGAAAATAACCTACATTATAACGATGTGGCTTGGCAGGCTTGAGTTCCTGTCCATTTTCGTACTCGTTGGAAGCGTCGGGCTGGCAATTGGCCAGGCTTTCAAGGGAGGTAGAAAATGAGGCGCTACATCGCGATATTGACTCTGGCAATCATTGTTCTGGTGCCACAAACAATTTTTGCTTCTTCTTCGCCACCGGTTTATTCTGTAACGGATCTTATCACAAAAGCCCCTGAGCTTGATGGGAAAACCGTCACTGTGCGTGGAGAGGCAATCACAGAGGCGCTGGAACGCAACAATGGGTACTCATGGGTAAACATACTTGACGGCTCTTCTGCAATAGGCGTCTGGATGAAAAATGACCTAAAGGACCAGATAAAAAATTATGGGACAAATCTTGTCAAAGGCGATATTGTGGAGATAACAGGCAAATTTTTCAGAAACGATCCAGAGGCAGATGGCGAGCTTGATTTAAGGGCAGATTCACTGAAAGTTGTTGAAAGCGGTTATCCAACGCCAGAAAAAATAAATCCATTAAAAGTTATCGTTCTGGCGATATTGTCCCTTGTCGCTCTGCTTCTTTTTGCCGACAACATATATAAAAACAAGAAAAAAACACAGGAGAAAAAAGAAGACTTCGAGATAGAAAATGCTATCCACGAAGAGTTGGAATAGATTATTCCTCTTCGATTGATTTCCTGATTCTCTCAGCGTCTTCTTCGGTTATTCTTCCTTCTCTCAACGCCCTTTCGACATTTTCAAGTATTTCTTTGTTCTCTGGTTCTTCTTTCGGGTTTCTCCTGCCATACCAGAGGACAAACACAAGGGCTACCGCAATTGGCACGATTATCAACGGCAATATCCAGAGTATCATCATGATTAAATTAAAACGGGCCCTGACCTTGTGGTCAAGGGCCCGCTGGAAATTCTTTCCTCTACTCTCGAATCAGGCAACATTCATCTGGTCTTTTATCCATGCAAACACAGCCCCAAAAACACCGAGGCCAACAATGTTCAAAATGGTCAAAATGATCAACCATATACTGATCCCAACGCCGAGACCTACCCCAGCCATTGCATGTCCGAATGGCGTAAAACCAAAACGGAGAAGGAGTCCAAAAATCAAATCAAGTACAAAAAACACCAAACCATACAAGATTCCCACCATGGCGCCTTTGTCCCAACCTTTGCCTATGTCTTTCCAGCAATACATAAGCCCACCCCAAGTCAGGGCAGTCATCAGAAGTGTTTGTAGGATCCCGCCAACATACATGCCAAAAACATCAAACAATCTTGAGATGAGCATCAATCCAAAACCAAGTATCAGAGCCTTTATGATGTGAACGGTGCCTTTTTTAACATGGATATCCATTGTGCCCTTGCTCATGAATTCTTCTTTCATTGTGTTTACATCCATAAATTCCTCCTTGTTGGGTTTATGTTGCTGATAATATGGGAAATGGTCCTGAAGATAATTTACAAAGATTTTACAAGTATCAGTGTTTTGATAAAAAAATATGGGGTTGCCATTTTCTGGCGACCCCATATTGTGTTTCTAAGGTATTCTGAAATTATTTCTGTTCGTTTATCCAGCCGAGCATTCCACCGAAGAGTGCGATGCCAACGAGATCGCCCCACCAGCCTGGCCAGCCAAAGAACGCACCATAATCACCAGTAAACACCATGAATGGGAAGGTTCCGCCCCAACCAATGTAGTGGAAAATTATCGTTACGATAGCAAAAACTATCGCGTAGATAAGGCCAGTGACAACACCATCTGCAAGCCCCTTAACATCTTTCATTGCATACACAAGGAGACCAAAAATCCAGATGAACATAAGGATTGTGTTTAAAAATCCGCCAACTCCCCCGCCAATCTGTGCAAAAATCCAGCTCACAACAATCCACCCGATAGAGATCAACAGTGCAAAAATAATGTGCTTTACGTCAAATTTCATTTCAATAAACCTCCTCTTATTTTTATTTCAGAGTTTCCTACCCTGATACCACCTTTGACATTCTTAACTTTCAAAAGGTTACACTTAATGATCACATTGCCAAAAAATACTTGAAATGGTATTCGTCTATTGGGCCCCCAAAAAGGGCTCATTTCAATAAAAGATATTAACCAACCTTGTTTGAGGAGGTCATTTAGTGTTATATAATTATCCGGGCTCACATGAAAAAAATCTCTACAGCGATACTACTTACAGCAATCTTTCTTGCAGGTTGCGTCGTTCCAGGTCAGGAAACACCCGTAAAACCGGCAACAAGTCCAAAGATTGCCAACAATGATTTTTTTCCTCTTGGCTGGTTCACCTCGCTTAGCAAAGATGAAATTGGCGGCCTTAAAGATGTTGGGGCCAATTTTGCCATTACCTACGTCCTCTCTGGAAGGCTAAAAAAAGAGCTGCTCTCGGATGTGCTTGATGAAGCCGAGAGAAAAAACATAAAGGTACTCCTGGATGTTACATCGGACTGGAAATGGTTTGATGATGACATGCCAATACCAAACGACCCTATCGGAAACTGGAACTGGAGCCTTGACCACGCTTACTCAAAAAGGGCAAGCCACCATGGCGGATGGAACGATGAACTGAACACCCATGGTTTCATAATGCCCGAAGCCGGCTATCCTGCAATGAACGTGCAGGACCATGACATGATAGAACAATGGGTTTACATACCTTCAAAAAATGATGTGAAAGAATTGATGATCGAATTCTACGCCTCAAAGGGTGGGCCATCATTTAGCTGGAACCACAGGGTGTATTGGGGCGAAGACCTCATAAAAAGGGGCAACACAAAAGAGAAAGAGACCATTAACCCCTTCAGGGCTGGCGATCTCCCAAAAGAAAGAGACAAGTGGATAAAGCTGACCTTCAGGGCCAATGATATAAATCTTGATGCCACCCTCGTTCGCGGTGTCAATTTCATAAATTACGGCTCGCAAGTCTACTGGGACCTTATGACCAGAAGGACCGGCAAAGAACGCATACAGGAAAGGGTTAACTATCTAAAAGGCAAAAAAGCCCTTTTTGGCTGGTATCTATGCGATGAACCAGAGTTGAGGAACATTGATCCGCCAAGACTCAAAGAGATTTACGACCAGATAAAAGAAGTCGACCAGGAGCACATAGTTACTCCTGTCTTCCAGGACTGGAAGGTCATGGAACAGTATAAGGACTCATGCGACATCTTCTTCCTGGATTGCTATCCGGTGACAGTAAAGAGCAGGAGCATGGACTGGATGACCCAATGGGTAGTTGAAGGCGCAAGGGTTGCCGCAAAATACAAAAAACCATTTGTTTTTGTACCCCAGGGGTTTGGTGATGCACCAGAATATCCGCTCTGGACAATGCCGACAAAACACGAGCTCAGATGGATGACCTGGACACCAATTATACTTGGCGCAAGGGGTATTTGTTACTGGGCCTACTACAAGGCATCCAAAGAAGTCATTGAGGAATCTGGCAAACTCTTTAAAGAGGTTGGTCAATACAAAGATTTTTTAACAAAAGGCACTCCTGTAACTGGACTTTCTTCAAGCATCACCTCGGACAGTGATTTTGATGGAAATCCCGACCTCATGTACAGCGCTTATGATCTTGCAGGAAAACGCCTCTTGATGGTTTCAAACGGGACCTCAAGGGCATTTAATAAAGTGAGGCTAGTGGGGCCGGGATACGAGAAGGATTTTGATCTTGAGCCTTATGGAGTCAAGATAATCATGGAAAATTTGGAGGACAACAGATGACCAGGTGGACACTCATAGTCGCTTCATTGCTAATGATGGCAGGCGGGATCTTGATGATGGTCATCAAGGACACAAACGGACACCCGATTGGCGTTCCAAGTCAAATTGCACCTGTAGTTGGCTGGATAGTGATAATCCTTGGATTTCTGTTTTTGATGTTGTCGATGATAAGAAGTGAGTAGCGACAAAAACGAAGAAAAAAACCTCGTAGAGAGGGCAAAAAAAGGCGAAGAATCTGCATTCGCAGAAATCGTCGAACTATACGCTGACAAGGTTTTCTCTGAGGCCTACTACATCATGAACAACCGTGAGGATGCACTTGACGCCTCGCAGCTTGTTTTTTTGAGGATCTTTCAGAACATAAAACATTTCAAGGGCGAATCGCTCCTTTCAACATGGATTTACAGGATAACGGTAAACACATGTTTAAGGGAATTGAAAAAAAGAAACAGGAAACCACCTGAGCCGGACGATGATGACCCGGACCCGCAAGACGAAGTGATAAGGAACGAAGAGGAAAGGATCGCCATGGAAATACTGGCGAAACTTCCTGAGCCTTACAGAGTCATATTGATTATGAGGGAGATGAACGACATGCCCTTCAAGGACATTTCAGATGTGCTAGGCATCTCCGTCAACCTGGCCAAAGTGAGGGCCTTCAGGGCCAAAGCCAGGTTCAAACAACTTTTGGAGGAACAAGAGAATGGGTAATACGGCTTTTTTGATGCCAGGCCAGGGCTCCCAGTATGTCGGGATGCTTGGCAAGCTGGACGCGTATCCAAAGGCCCAGCAGATCATATCAAAAGTGAACGGCGTTCTTGGTTTTGACCTCGTGAAGCTGATGAAGGAAGGACCAATCGAGGAGCTCACACAAACTGAGAACACACAGCCGGCACTGGTTGCCTGCTCTGCAGCCTGGCTGGAAGTGGCAAAAGAAAAGGGGCTTTCGTGCCAGTTTGCCCTTGGGCACAGTCTTGGTGAGTATTCAGCCCTCTATGCCGCAGAAGCGATTGACATTGAAACGGCCCTGAGGCTCGTCAGAAGAAGGGGCGAGCTGATGAGGGACGCAACATCAAAGATCCCTGGAACAATGGGCGCCATCATCGGACTCCCTGCCGAGAAGGTAAAGGAAATCTGCCAGGAGGCTTCAAAAACTGGCGTGTGCGAGATGGCCAATTTCAATTCATCCGGTCAAATCGTTGTATCTGGCGAAGTGGAAGCCGTAAAAAAGGCCATGGAGCTGGCAAAAGAAGCCAGGGCCAGGCTGGCAAGATTGCTCCAGGTATCCGCACCATTCCATTCGTCCATGATGGACCCTGTGGCCGAAATGTTTGCAAAAGACCTTGAGGCTGCAAACATAAGCGATGCAAGGTTCCCGGTAATAGCGAATGTCAATGCAAAACCGGTCCAGAAGGCATCAGAAATCAGGGAAAATCTCACAAAACAGATCAATTCCCCGGTTTTGTGGGAAAAATCAATTCTGCAGGTTGTTGCGATGGGTGTCGACAATTTTGTCGAAGTTGGCGCCAAGAATGTGCTTACAGGACTAAATGGCCAGATTGTTCCAAACCTGACCACCTCAAACACCGAAGCGATGTTCTAGAACCAAGCTTATTAAAAAGCCCCCTCGGTTGAGGGGGCTTTTTGTTTCTGGCAAAAATTTCTATCTTGAAAGCAGGATATTTCTGATCTTTTCTGTCAGCTCAAGCGATTTTTCAATCGGCCTCTGCCACATATTTCTACCAAATATGAAACCTGCAACACCTGCATCAACGGACATCTGGACCTTCTTCAACAAATCATCGTCCGATATTTTTTCGCCACCAGATATGATAACGGCAGCTTTTCCAGCTGATTTTACAACTCTCTTTATTGCATCCGCTTCAGCTTCTCTCAGGGACTTGTACGGCTCAGGCTGTTTTTCAGAAACGGCAGGTGAAACGTTCGGAAAATTCACTTTTATGACATCCGCACCAACCTCAAGGGCAGCTCTTGCCGCATAATCAATAGCATAAAGGCAATCTTTTCCACCTTTTGCGTCAACAAACTTGCCCCTTGGGTATGACCAGACAATCAGTGGCATTCCGAACCTGTCACAATCACGCCTGACATGGCAGAGTTGCGATATGTCCTCGTCCTGCCTTGGGGAACCGACAAAGAGTGTGTAGCCCACAGCATCAGCGCCGATTCTGACAGCGTCTTCCACAGTGGATGTGAGTGAAGAAAAAGCTTCGTCGTCTGGCGGAATGTTTGTTTTTCCATTCAACTTGAGAACCAGTGGAACCTTGCCAGCATAATCGCACATGTATTTGTCCGCAAGGCCGATATGCAGGGCTATTGCAGAATAATTGCCCCTTAGGGCAAGCTCGAATTCAAACCTTGGATCAAGGCTCTCTGGATTGGCAAAAAAATCCTTTGGGCCATGCTCCAGACCCTGGTCGATTGGAAGAATCATCAATTTTCCGTTTCCAGGCCCGTGCTCAAAGGCCATCCTTATCATTCTGACTTTCTTGCCTGTTGAAAGACTGGATAGATTCATATTGCACACCTCTTCTTCAATATAAGGCTTGATAGCTACAAAAACCCTGCATTCTTAAGTGCAAGGTTTACTGTTTCTCAGATCGTGGCTTAAATCAGCTTGAAGCCAAGAACGCTGACAATCCATGATGGCCAGATAAGCCACAAAACAAGAACCACGATGGCAGCAACTGCTATTGGTAAAAGCCATCCTGCGATTGCCTTGCCCCAGCTGTAGCCACAAAGGAACTTTACCTCAAAATACCATGCTACAACAGTAAAAATGGTGGCCAGAAGCGGCATCTGGAAGAATACGAGGCTAAAAACAATGTTTGTGCAGAGAAGCAAAAGAGCTCCATAAAGTATTCTCCCCCAACCTGGATATGTTGGTTTCATAAGTTTGGAAGAAAGCCAGTTCCCCAGCATAAAGCAAACAAAAATAACAATGTACATTAACATAGCCCCATAGCCAATCCAGGAACTGTCGGAGCCAGCAAAACCAACGAGATTGTAATTAATCATTTGCGCACCACCTTTCATCAACCATTGTAATTCTGGCAAAAATCCAGTCAAGCCTTGATTTGCCAAGTGCAAGGGCTTATCAATTGGGTATGGAAAGAAAAACTTTCAAATATTTTGTCAGCGTTGACTGGGAAAAGGGCAAACAAGGGTTTTTCTCAGGTATAAACAATGAAAAGTTCGCCTTCTCCTGCCCACCAGAATTTGGGGGACCAGAAGGCTTCATGTCACCGGAAGAGATATTTGTTGCTTCAATTGCAACATGTGTCATGGCAACATTCATCAATGTCTGCTCAAGAAATAAAATAGGGATTGCATCGTATAATTCAAAGGCCGAGGGGGTAATGGAACACATCGAAGGCAACTATAGGATAACAAAGATTTTCCTGCGGCCTCAGATAGTTATTAAAGACCGCTCACAAAAGGAAGAGTGCGAGAGGATACTTGAAGATGCTCACCAGACCTGCCCGGTTGGCAAATCGGTTGTTTCCCAGGTCATACTGGAACCCGAGCTAAGTGTATCAGAGGTGTAGTGACATCCACCAGGTAAGTATTCCAAGCGCCATCTGGGCAATTGCAGGAAACAGCATCAGCCTGAATACCTTGAAGAGGGTCGTCCTGAAATAGTCACATGTAAGGACTATACACAGGTGCATTGGCGAAAAAAGCACACCGATCACGCCAGATGTAAAGGCAAGCGCAAAAATTCCGTATGACGAATTCCCTGCGATTGCCAGTATAATTGGAAAAGAAACACCCACAAAACCGGGGGTTGCACCAATCAACATGCCAAGAATCATGGGCAAAACGATGGCCACAAAAACAGGTGGTATCCCGGTTGAATTGAACCATATAGAAAGCTCCCCAAAAGCAGTGCTGTTTTGCAGGACCTGGTTCAACAATATGGAGCCAAGCAAAATTATGAAGTAGTTTGGCCTGAACGACTCCTTGAGTGCATCCACAAAAACTCTGCTGGCAAACTTTCCTTCCACCTGTCCTTTTTCAACCTTTACGATTATTACAATCCAGAGGATTGTAATGCTCAAGAGAATTGAAATGACGATTTCGGTAGGAAGCGTCAGTACAAATATGATTGCAAGCAAAATTGGCCAGGCATCCTTGAGGAACTCCAAAACTCTTTTGGAAATCCGCCCTTTCTCACCTTGGGTGCGCGCCACATCTTTGTAGGCAACAGCAAAACCGGTAAAGGCTCCAAGGATTGTGACCGGGAACTGGAAAGCCATGATCTTTGGGATTGAGAAGCCTGTAATTGCAGAGGCCATAAATATGCCTGGATAGAGCGGAACAGAGCTCTCCCAGATGTGCCTGAACCAGTAGTTGATGAATGCCTTTTTTTCCTTGGAGATGTCCATGTCCTTGGCAATTTCGTGAACGAGCGGGGCCGAAAAATATGCGCCACCAACAGAGGGCATGAAACCAATTACAGAAGGGAGGACTGCACAGGCATACCTTCTGTCAGTAAACATCTTCACGGATGAAGACGCAAGCGACTTGAGCATGCCCATCTTGTTCAGTGAACCTTCAAGCAAAAGAACTGCCCACAATGCCAGAACATATTTCCATGTGTCCCAAGAAAAAATTATTTTAAGAAATGTCAAAGGGATCTTCTCAAGCGGCATAAAGAGGAACCCCGCCGCAACAGATGCCACAATTAGCGTTATTGAAATGGGTACCTTTTTGGCAGATGCAATTATGACTGCTAGCAGCAGCCCGCAAATTTTGAGGAATGCGATCATTTTACTTTGTCCAGTGCCTGTGTGAGATCTTCTATGAGATCAGAATTGTCTTCAATTCCAACGGAAAATCTGAGCATTCCGCTGGTTATGTCTGCTTCTTTAAGGGCTGCTTCATCAAGGTGATGGTGCGACATCAGGACCGGGATTGATATACAGCTTTCAATACCACCCAGACTTCCTGCCCTGAAAATGAGCTGAAGGTTGTCAAAAAGGGCGCTCGCCCCTTCGAATCCACCCTTCATCTCGAATGTGACCATGCCACCCCAGCCCTTCATCTGTGTCAGGGCAAGTTCCCTTTCCGGCGAGTTCCACAATCCCGGGTAGAACACCCTTGAAACTTTCGGGTGGTTGGCAAGAAAACGTGCAATTTCCATTGCGGTACTCTGCGCCTTGTTCATTCTGAGCTCAAGGGTCTTTAACCCTCTTGCCAGAAGGAAGCATGAGAAAGGATCAAGTGGCGATCCAAACTGTGTCATGAGCCTGTATGCCTTCTCTACCAGGTCCTTCCTGCCAGTTATTGCACCAGCAAGACAGTCACTGTGGCCGGCCATGAATTTTGTTGCTGAATAAAGAACCAGATCGACCCCGAGGTTTGCAGGTTTCTGAAGATAGGAGGTGGCAAAAGAGTTGTCTGCAACAACCAGCATGTCTCTACCATGCGCCGCAGTACATGTTGCCCTGATGTCTGTTATTCCAAGTGTTGGATTGGATGGCGTTTCGATGTAGGCAACCTTTGCTTCCTTTGGAGCCCATGAGAGATCATATAGTTTCTCTTTGGGGACAAACAGGGTTTTTATGCCAAACTTTGGCAATACATTGACAACCAGGTCGTAGGTTCCTCCATAAAGCGAGTTTTGTGCGATTATCATGTCACCCGCAGAAAGGCAGGACATCAGGCCTACACTTACAGCCGCCATTCCGGACGAGAGCGCAATGGCACTTTCGCAGTCGTCAAGCGAGGCTATCTTCTCTTCAAGCGATTTTCTTGTTGGATTGGAGATCCTTGAATATATGTAACCATCCCAGCCTTCAAGCGATTTTGCATTGGGTATCACATAGGTTGTGCTTGGCGATATGTCGCCCGTAACAGCCTGGTTGAACCACTCAGGATGTTCGCCAGAATGTATTGCTTTGGTTCCGTAACGTTTCTTCATGCCAAATCTCCTTGCAAGAAAAAGTGAGGACTGCAAAAAACATAATTACAAGCACGTTTCTTGCCATCAATAAAGACCATCAGAAACCACTTTTTGACTTTGCAAGGAAGATTGTGAACATTTTTGCATTAAGTGTCCACCGTTGTTATAATTCTATCACAAAGTTGCAGTAAAAAATGGCAGGGTGCCAAAAAAAATAAATGACCCCAAAACAACAAAACCACACTTGAAACCTTAGACACATAAGCTAAGATTGTTGACCAACAGGAGGTCTTGATGAAGGAAAATGAAAATTTACCAGAGTTGATGCTGACTTTTGATGATGTTCTCCTCATTCCGCAGTATTCAGACATAACACCGCCCCAAATCAGCGTGTCTACAACACTGGGCCCCATCAAGCTCAATATACCGCTTCTTTCTGCAGCAATGGACACCGTTACTGAATCTGAAATGGCCCTGGCGTTGGCAAGAGAGGGTGGCATTGGCATCATTCATAAAAACATGCCAATCCATGAACAGGCTGATCAAGTTGACAGAGTGAAACGTTCAGAGTCGGGGATGATATCAAATCCAATAACTATTTTACCTGACAGGCCGCTGTCAGATGTCTATGACATGATGAGAAAATACTCCATCTCGGGTATCCCGGTAACCAACCAATCCGGTATTCTCATTGGCATCATAACAAACAGGGACATGATGTTCGAAGAAGACCTGACCAAAAAGGTAGAAGACATCATGACAAAAGACAAACTGGTAACAGCCCCTGTAGGTACAACACTCGATCAGGCCATAACCATACTCCACAGATATCGCATAGAAAAACTCCCCGTTGTAGATGAAAATTTCAAACTTAAAGGATTGATCACCATCAAAGACATCAAAAAAAGACTCCAATACCCGAATTCTGCAAAAGATGCCAGAGGAAGGCTCATCGTTGGTGCAGCAATCGGAGCCACTGGAGACTGTTTTGAAAGACTGCAGGAGCTTGCAAAAAAAGATGTTGATGTAGTGGTTGTTGATACCGCACATGGCCATTCACAGAACGTCATAAGAGCAGTTGAAAAGGTCAGGACATTGGCGCCCAATGTGACTCTTGTTGCAGGCAATGTGGCAACTGCAGAGGGTGTCAAAGTGCTGGCTGATGCCGGTGCTCAGGTGGTGAAAATTGGAATAGGCCCAGGCTCAATCTGCACAACAAGGGTAATTGCCGGAATCGGAGTGCCCCAGCTTTCAGCAGTGATGGAATGCCATGAGCAAGCCAAAAAATCTGGCGTTGACATCATTGCTGACGGTGGCATAAGGTATTCTGGCGATGTAGTCAAAGCCATGGCCGCTGGTGCCCAATCAGTCATGATCGGATCATTGTTCGCTGGCGCAAAGGAAAGCCCTGGCGAGTCGGTCCTTTATGAAGGCAGAAGATACATCATCTACAGAGGCATGGGGTCCATCTCTGCTATGAAACTTGGAAGCAAAGACAGATATTCGCAGGGTCACATAGATGATGCAAGCAAACTGGTCCCAGAAGGCATAGAAGGAAAGGTGCCATACAAAGGACCACTCCAGGACATTGTTTACCAGATGATTGGTGGGCTAAAGGCTGGAATGGGATACTGTGGCGCCAAGACAATAAAAGAATTACAGGAAAAAGCAAAATTTGTGAGGATAACACAGGCTGGATTAAGAGAATCACATCCACACGACATACAGATAACAAAAGAAGCCCCAAACTATGAGGTGCCAAGGTGACAACCCAAAGGCAAGAAGACCTTCTTCAGGCCTTTCTTACAACAATAACAACAGAGAGTGATGTGATATCAGTTTTTCTGTCCGGATCACTGGCCAGGGGAACAGGTGATGATTTAAGCGATATTGATTTGACAGTTATCACAAAAAATGGCAGGGGAGATGCCTGGTTTTCTTCCCTGCAACCAACCGTTGAAGGCATAAGCAAGGTACTTCTTCCAATAAGAACGGACACTGCAAAGCGCTGTGCAGTTTTTGTGTTTGATGATCTTGTCGAGATGACTGTCACCGTGCTTGAAGAATCTGAAGTAAAGCCATCGCCTGCATATTCAGAGATCAAACCTCTACACGATCCGTTGGGGCTCTCTTCGACCCTCAAGAGCAAATCCTCATTACTCCCCAAAAAGGCAAGAATAGAGGCTCTGATAGCCACAGAATCACTCTTTTTGTGGGGAACACTCGCCGTTAGGAAAAGACTTCTGAGAGACAACGTTTGGGACGCCAGGGATGCACTGGAAAAACTCAGGTATCTTGTTATCAGGCTTATGAATCTTCGCGATGCAAAACTTGATGGCTACAAAAACATTGAAAAAACGCTTGATGCCAAATCGATAATACTGCTATCAAAAACGGCTTCTGGCTACGATAAAGACGCAGTTCTGTCGGCGCTTGCCGCATGCTTTGATTTTTTTGTCAGGACCAGGGATGAAGTGTTTGCACAATTTGACATCAAGCCAAATGAAACAGCTACAAACAAAGTCTCCCAAACACTCAATTCATTTAGGTAGTTTCTGCCCGGACAATGGCAGTTCTTGTTGTCTGATCCCATTTAACATCACAATTGATTGCATCTGCAACAAAACGGAGTGGAACAAATGTCCTGCCTGTCCTGATTTGGGGCGTTGCATCAAGCTGGTATGGTTGTCCGTTTATATAGGCATTTTTCTTGCCCACCCACATGGTTATTATGTCTTGCCCTCTTAGGAGGTCTATTCTTTGCTCGGATGCAAGCCATTTGGTCTGGTAGCCCAGTTTTTCAGCAATATATCTCAATGGCACGAGCGTTTTCCCATTGGTTATAAACGGAGATGCTTCAAGCTCCTCACAATTTCCATTGTTCCAGGCCTTTCTGTCATCAATATGAAATGCCAGCTCTCTGATATCGGTCCTGTTTATTGTTCTTCTAACCCAAAGCGATCTGCCATAAGAAGAATCCTCGACTTTAAAGAGCACGTCGCTGGAGCGCACATCAAGATCAATATCAACAGAATAGCTGCCCTCGGAGGTCAGCCTTGGAATATATTTCTTGCTCTGACCTTCCACAACAAGCACCTGGTCCTTGGTTGAACTTCCAGAAACAGTCACAATATTGCCCTTTATGTTTTGCCCATCCGCAATGCTTGTTTGCAATGAAAAACCGTTCTTGTCAATATTGGTTCTGCAAATGGGCAAATCAGACAACAGGTGGACTGCCAAATCTGGCGATTTGACAGTGGCCAGCGTCAAAGAGATATTTGATGCTCCCTGCTTCCTTCCCAAAAAACAGAATGAAAAGGCAATCCCTGGGGAGGAGATGCCATACTTTTCAAAACTTCTGGCAAATGAGAAAATGATTCTGCCTCTTGACTGGATCGAGTTGGGTGCTTCACAACAACGATAATCCATCGTGGCAAATTGCCCTACCTTCATCTTCTGGAACTGGAGTTTCTCACTGTCATATTCAAGCTGTGCCGACAGAGAATCAACGGGGAGGGATGGAGAAATAAGCAAATCAATCCATAATTCCTGTCCCTGTTTTGCGTATGTATATTCTGGCAAAAGGACAAGCTCTGTAACAGTTGGTGGCGGTGCTTTGACAACAATCTCGAGTTCTGCCTGGCCCTTGTATTGCTGGGACTCACCCTTCACGACAACAACCACTTTTTGTGGAACAACAAATTTCTCGACCTGCACAATGACCCTGGCGTCCTGGTTTGGGAGCGGGTCAGGCGGGTCGAAGGTTATGGTGATGCCATACGTGGTCGTATAGGATAGCTTGAGCGGGTAGATGGCGGGCACTTCTCCAAAAACAAGCTTTGTTTCTGCTTTCCGACCAGATACCACTGTAACGGACGCCGGAGAGAAAGCCATCTGAATATCTTGCTTTGGAATGACCGGCTCCTGCTTCATGCCAGGGTCGCCAAGCAGGATAAATGAATAGACATTTTGAAGGTATTTGTTCTGCCAGCCATTTATTGTCCTGAATTCTTTTGCGAATGACTCAAGACTTTTTGCAAGCGCAAAACCAATGGCATCTCCTTCAGCATAATTTTTTGTTATGTAATAAGAGATCGTCTGGTTGCCACCATCAGAGGGCTTGCTCCATCCTGGGGTAAAGTAGTTTATCGCTGTTGCGCCAACAAAGGCACCAGCACCGGAACGCAAGGAAGCTGAACCCAGAGATGAGGCACCTCCTGCAACATCAGCTGTTGAGCAGGCTGTAGAGATGATGAGTCTTGACTTGATGATGTTGTTATAGAGCTGGCCATCATCAAGCAGAAGTGGCATCCTAATTTCAGTGGCGCTGTCTGCGTGGCCGTTCCCATTCTGATCGTTCAGCCAGTATTTTCTGACGATCCTGTTTGCCTCGCCATGAGCCAGCCAGTTGACCATTCCATAGTCATTTTTTGTAAGTTCATTCAACAAATTCGTGCTGTTGAGGCACATGTCGCCAGGAAGACCGGGTTTCGTGCCGTCACACTCGTAGAGGGTCTTTCTGATGTACCCCATTGGTTTCAGGATGTCGCTCCAGATCTTCTCTTCCATATCAGCGCCATCGGTGAATTTATTGGTTGGATCACCATCCTCGTTGTCAAAAGAGTAAAGCGCGGCCGCCTGCAGAACACTTTTCCTTGAGGAAGATGGTGAATCGTAGAGTTTCACCCTGTTCAAATACTTCTCAATGTTAGCCTGGTCGGAAAAGGGTATCCTTCCAACTGCAATTTTAGGGGCAATCTGGACCTGGTCATCATCCGGCTCTCCGAGCCTTCCATCATTGTCCCTGTCCCAGTTGGTGTCTGGCTGGGAATAGAAATAGTCGGAATAGACCGGACCAGGCTCCCCCCAGACAACATTGTCCACGTTTTTTGCCGCATAGAGCCTGGGCATTGGAATGTCATTTGTATCACCAACAAGCAAAAGATACTTGATATTGAATCTTTTCTGGTTGTCCCTGATATAATTCTGGAGCTGGAAGTAAGGCGCAATTCCACTGTTCCCTGCGATAATGTCTGTGGAATTGATAATTTTTACTGAATACCCCTGTGATTCCCTATGTTTTTGCCACGATTGCAATACGCCTTCAGCGCCAGGGGCTGCAATAACCAAATACCCCCCCTGTTCCGCCGATTGTGCGAAGCGAGGGTAGGTGAGGGGTGCCAGGAAAACCAGGAGCGAGAGTACCAGAGAGATTTTTCGCATTCTTGTTTATTTTACATACGTTGCCCCCGCCAGGCAACTCCAACGGGGGCAAGTTTGGTCAGTTTAAATGTAGTTTATTTTTTGGTCTTAGTAGGAGAGTCTTTCGATTCTTACAGTTTTTGTGGCCGAATCAAAATTGACTGTACAACCCATGTTCTCGGCCACGAATCTTAATGGTACAAAGGTTGTCCCAGATTTTATTTCCGGTTCGGTATCAAGTTCAATGGCTTTTTGGTCAACATAGGCCGTCTTTGAGCCAACCCTCATGATTATAAATATTGATGCACCACCCTCATTGAGTGTGATAGTAATACTCTTGTCCTCGGGAAGCCACTCGACTCTTGCACCAAAAGCTTGTGATATGGCCCTTATCGGAACCATTGTTCTCGAGCTCTTGATGTAGGGGGCAACTGAAAGCGGAGGATTAGAGGTCTGACCATCAATGAGCATGGTCGGATTGCCAATCACCATCTCAACAACGGTTTCGTGCCATACCGTGAGAGTAATGGGTTTTTCAGTCGAATTCCCGGCTTTGTCCATTGCGACAAGCACCAGATTGTTCTGGCCTTTTTTGACCTGGACAGTTGCTTTGAAGATGTCATTCACAACAGTTGCTTCAACTTCCCCAATCCTGACTCTGGAGCCAGGTTCGACTCTGCCTTTTATTTCAACCGATTCAACATCAATGAGCTTGTCGAGGTTGTCAAGTATCACCAATGGTGGGATATTGTCCATCTCCACCACCACCATTTTTTCCGTCTCGTTTCCGGATGGGTCTTTCGTGGTGATAATTATCTTGTTGACCCCGTTTTGTAACGTGACGGTGGCAAGAAACTTGCCTGTTGAGTCCACAACAGCTCTTGTTCCATTAACAAAAACAACGCAATCTGGCTCGGTTGTTCCCATCACATTTACCTTTTCTTCCTTGGTGAGTTCTGGAAGCGGGTCAATATTGAGTATGGGGGGCTGCTTGTCCTTTGCTATCCTGTAGGTCATGAGGGTGTCCCTGAAACCGTTCTTTGTAGCCTGTACTACAATCTCGCCCTCCTGGGTGAAAGTGCACTCAATGGTTGCCTTTCCCTTTGTATTTGTAACAGCTGTGGCGTCAAAACCACAGCCCTTAACGGTGATATTTACATTTGGGACAACTTCCTGTGTCCCCGATGTATAGCAAGTCACAAAAGCCTTTATGGTTTTTCCTACCTCGGGTTGGGACTCCCATTCGATGACAATCTCAAGACCCTTGTAGACATCCAGCCACATGACTTCCTGCAACTCATAATATTGCGGTGAGTTTGGAAGAACTTCAAGCCAGGACCTGTTTTGTGTCTTGTATCTCATCTCGACAACTGCTTCACCAGTACCCGTCGGCGTGAAGACCATGGTTGTCTCGACATCATTGTAGCGCTCTTCATATTCTGTACGCCCATAAATCGCCGCTTCGTGCTGGTTGCCTTTGAAACCCGGTTCACCTTCAACGTGCATCGGCAAATCCCTTTCATCGGCAGGCTGGGTGATAACAACAACATGGTTTTGGGTGGAGTAAACCAGATCATAATTGTCTTTGTTGAAAAAATATTTAGGAAGGTCTTCTCTTGTTTCTGCAATCAGAAGTTTGAACTTTGGAGGTGCTATTTTTGCAAGCGTTTCTGGTATTGCATCAAAATCAAGCCAGTAAACTCCATCGCCCTTGTATCTGGATGTTACGAAACTGGCGGAAGTGTTTGTATTTGGTGGCTTTCCTGCAGCATCAATATCGGCCCAGTAGTTGTTCCCAACCAGACCGCCTATGAAGCAGGCATCCTCGGCAAAAATGTAGAGGCTCGTCTGGCCGTTTACATCAAGATTCAGGCTGTCCCTGTAATCAATCACCTTATCATCATTGAGGTTGGCAAAGATCATGCCGTCAAAGTGTTGGCTGTTATAGATGCAACCAAGCCCCCAACCACCATATTCGGCCGGTGGAAGGTCAAAAAATGGATGAGTAGAGTATTCTCCATTATTGTACCTTACATTGGTAGTGTTGTAGTAAGTAAGATAGCCAGTCCATATTTTATTGGCAGTATCAAAAACATACTGTGGGCCGAAAGAGAATATTTCCTTGTTTGTCCACTCGAGCCTGCCATCATTGTTGAGGTCAAGCCCGAGATGCATATCATAGCGACCGCCGTCATCGGAAAGGAAATATGCCTGCCCGCCTGCATAGAAATTGAATCCCTGGGCAAGCGTTGGCTTGGTTACCCACTTGTAGTTTGCCGGTCTGGTAGTAAACGGTGTAAATCTGGCAGTTTTTTTGATTCCGGTGCAAAGGCTGACTCCCTGTGAAATACCCCTGACCACTCTCCCTTCTGCGTCCTGAACAGTCACCCTGATGTTATATATCCTGTTATCACATGCTGTCATTACAAAATCTGGGTCACCAGGGCTTTCAAAAGCCTTTGATTCCGTATCCTCGGTGTTGGTGATTTTGTAGGTGACCACAGGTGTCTTTACGGCTATTCTTGCTTCCCCTGCAAACCTTCTGTCGGGGGTGATGACTTTTATCCTCAATTCACCAACATCATTCGCCACAAAACCCTTGAAGATGTATATTCCTCTGGAAGCCTGTGAAAAATCGATTTCAATAAGGTTTCTACCAAAAAGGAGCTTGTTGCAGACATTTGTTCCATCATCATTGTGCAGGTCAGTTCTCGTCCAGTAGTAACTGGGAAGAACTGCATTTCTGCCATAGTAATATGTGTTGTCCGGGTGAGGATCCAGAAATAACTGATTCCACACGACTTTTTGGTCAATAGTGGAACCATCAACTCCTCTCGTCAAGTCAACAGGCTTTCCGTTCTGGTCTGTAACCATAAGCTGGAAAGGCCTTGCCGGATCAACTAGTTCGGCGGCCATTCCGGCCGTCAGGATGGATGGTGTCGGGGTTATGATGAGGGAGGACGCTGCCAGTGCCTTGCTACTTTCCTTCGCAAATCCCGGGAATGCCAACATCCCAAGGACCAAGGCTAGCGAAATTATTGTTCTAATGGTTTTCATTCAAAACCTCCTGGCTGATTTCAAACTCAATACCGAAAAAGCCCCTTAAAAGTTCAACCCATAGCACATCACTGTTGCCAAAATGATAATTTGGTGCAATATTTTTGGTGGAGGTGCAATTTGGACAAGAATACTTGCGAAGATTTTATAAAAGGAACATCGTATTTTTCAGGTGAAAGAGTTGATCCACCAGAACTTCATGAAGAGCTCCCGCCATCACCCAACATTATTTCCGAACCGGTTGCATTGCCCAGTTTTGACCAGAACACCAATCTGCTCCAAATTATAAACCGCAGGAGATCGAAAAGAAATTTTGAAAACAAACCAATTTCGCTCGTACAGCTATCCAAACTCTGTTGGGGGACACAAGGTGAAACTGGCAGGGTTGGCCAGACCATACTGAGATCAGTGGCTTCGGCTGGAAACAGACATCCATTAAACACGTACATTCTAATAAATAGAGTAGAGGAGCTTTTGCCTGGTCTTTATTTTTATAATAATAGCAACTCCCTTGGGCCATTGAGGCTTGGTGAACTCGGAGGCGAGCTTGCTGAGGCTTGTCTGGGACAAAAAATGATAGAATCCTGTTCGGCAGTTTTTATATGGACTGCCGCAACAGCAAGAACAACGTCAGTATACAGAGCAAGGGGTTACAGGTATATCTTTCTCGATGCAGGACACATCGGGGCGCAATTACAGCTCCTCTGTGTTGATCTTGGACTTGGGTCCTGCAATATAGGTGCTTTCTGGGATGACAAAGTGGCAAAATTCCTTGGGATAGAACATAAACATGAAATCCCCATATACATAGCTGTTGTTGGATGGCCGAAATAAAAAGCTTCTAAACTCTAATGTATTCTTGAGACAGCCAGCTTGGTAACGTGTTTCAGGGTTTCCTTCACGCCAATGCCCTTTGTTGCAACAGCCTCGTAAATCGGGAACCTTCCTTCTGGATTGAGTGACTCTTCGAGCACCTCAAAGGGTATCGCATTTGGAAGGTCACGCTTGTTATATTGGATAATGAGGGGGACTTTGTCCAGATCAAGGCCATATTCCCTGAGGTTCTCAACCATGTCCTGGAAATTCTCTATATTTGCTTCGAGTTTGTCCGGATCGGAATCTGCCACAAAGACGATTGCATCAACAGACTTCAGGATTGATTTTCTGGTAAGGCCATAGATTGCCTGGCCAGGGACTGTGTAAACACCAAGCCTGAGTTTGAAGCCCCTTACGGTCCCAAGATCAAGTGGTAGGTAATCAAAAAACAGGGTTCTCTCAGTGGCTGTTGCAATGGAGGTAAACTGGCCTTTGACCTCTGAAGGAACCTGGTCGTAAATTACCTGCAGGTTGGTTGTTTTTCCAGACAGAGCCGGGCCATAATAGACAAGTTTTACGTTGATTTCTTTTGTTGCAAAATTAACTAGGGCCATTTGTCACCAGCTCAAAGGATATTGTCCAGATCGAGATCCTTGTCCAGATCACCGCCACCGAATTCTGTTGGTATGGCCTGCGACATTCTCTCTATTACTGGTGTGAGCGCTGTTGAAATCTTTTTTGCCCAGAACCTGATGGCGCCTATTGGAGCCCTGTTATCAAAGATCATGATGAGCAGGGTTTCCTGGGTAAGTAGTGAGATGTGTATGTTGTTTTCGGAACCCTGGTGGAACGTTATTGTAAATTCATTCTCACCAATTTGTCTGGCAAGTTCGTTGGTTGCAGCATAAACACCAGCAGATAGTGCAGCAATGGCTGAAGCCGCCTGGCGGGTGGCTGATCCATGCTTTGAGATAAGCTGGCCAGATTTATCTACAAGAAAAATATGTTTTGCCTGAGAATCTATGAGGGTTTTAGCCAGGTATTCGTCTATTTCCCTCAATTCGTTTTCAGAAATGACAAGGTTGGTAAGCCTTTCGCCCATTGAACATCTCCTTATTTGAACTGGGGTTAACTTACCAAACAATCGTCTTTGTGTCAACGAGAAAGCCATAAAATTCAACATTTATAAGAAATAACACCTCCGTTGACTAACAAAGCGATATGGGATAATTTTGCGTTTGGAAAGGGGTAACATGCCTTCAAAAAAATTTAGTGCTGTTTTTGCAGCGGTGATTTTGATTCTGACTTTTTCGTTGGGTTGTGGAGGTGGGAGTGGCGGAAACGGAGGAGGAACAGGTGACAAAAAAATCCCTGACCTGAAATACAAGCTACATCCGGTTTCCCTTGGCGATGAAAATACCATATACCAGGTAATGCAAGAAAATAATGCCAAAGCGCTGATCCTGGATTTCTGGGCAGTCTGGTGTGAGCCATGCAAAGAGGAATTACCATACCTCGAGCTTATCCACAGGGAATACAAAGATAAGGGTGTTGTTGTGCTTGCTGCAACAATTGATCCTTTCGATGATGAGCAAATGATTAATGAAACACTTGACGGGACAAATGACTCAAAAATAAAAAAGTCATGGAAAAAGCTTGGCGAATTCAAGCTTATTGATGGAAAGGTCATAACTATGGACATTCCTGTTGATGGGAACAGAGAAATCGCCAATGCGTTGGGTGTAACATCCATCCCAAGAACATTCCTCATCGACAAGGATCATAATATAGTTTATCAACACACAGGGTTTGACGAGGGAAAAGTTGAAGAACTGAAGAAAAAACTGGATGAACTGCTTTCCAAATAACTGATCAGGCCAAATTAAACCGAGCTTAAATACTTTTGACACGATTTCGTGGTTGACTCGTGTGTAAGTATATGTACAAAGAAGTCATCCTTAAAGGAGGCAAAATGAAGTACACAAAAATATTGGTTCTTTTCTTGGCAGTCGTTCTTCTCGGTTCATTAGTCCTGACAGCATGCGGCGGAAGCAACACAAATCCGACAGACAACGGAACGCCGACTGATCAGGGAACTACCGACCAGGGAACAACTGATCAAAACAATAATGGACAGACCGACCAGGGCACAGACAAGCCAGCCGGTGAAGAAGACGACATCCTCGTTGTTCCGGGAATGGAATCCAATGTCAGGCTGAATGCTGGCGACGTTGTTCCAGACCTCAAGTTCAAGCTCCATCCAGTCTCTGCAGGTTCCGAATCGTCCCTCTACCAGATCATGGAAGAAAACAACGCAAAAGCACTCGTCCTTGATTTCTGGGCAGTCTGGTGCGAACCGTGCAAGGAAGAGCTCCCATATCTTGAACAGCTCCACAGACAGTATAAAGACAAGGGTCTCGTAGTTCTTGCCGCAACCATTGATCCATTTGAAGATGAAGTTTCAATCATGGAAACACTCGATGGGACAAACGACAACAAGATCAAGAAGTCATGGAAGAAGCTTGGCGAGTTCGAGCTCATCGATGGACAGGCAATCACAATGAACATCCCGGTTGATGGCGACAGGGCAATGTCCAAGGCACTCGGAGTCACCTCAATCCCAAGGACATTCCTCATCGACAAGGACCACAAGCTTGTTTATCAGCACACTGGCTTTGACGAGGGCAAGGTCAACGAGCTTATCCAGAAGGTCAAGGAAGTGATGGGAGAGTAAAACCTCCAAAAAATCAAAGCGCTCCTTTTAAAAGGAGCGCTTTTTTTGTATAATGGCAAAAAAGGAGGTGTAGGAATGAGCGTAACTCATGTCGCAGGAGAGAACAAAGGGACCATTTTCATTTATGCGCTTAGCACATGTGGTTGGTGCAAAAAAACCAAGGAATTCCTTAAAGAACTGGGCCTGGAGTATAGTTACGTTGATGTAGACCTCTTGCCAGAAAGTGAAGAAGACAAAACAGTCGAAGAAATGAAAACCTGGAATCCGACCTCTTCATTTCCAACAATCGTAATCAACAACAAAAAGGCAGTCATTGGCTTCCAGCCTGACAAAATAAAGGAGCTCCTGGGAATATGAGCCCCGCTCAGGAACAGATTGACCAGCTTTATTCAAAACTGAAAACAGAGGCAGAAGAGGGCGGTTACCACCTGAATCCTGATGCCACGTTCACAAAAAATCTCATCAGTGGCCTTTTAACAAATCAAACGAGGTTTGGCTATCAATCCTGCCCATGCAGGCTGGCCACTGGCTCGATCGATGATGATCTGGACATTGTATGCCCCTGTGATTACAGGGACCCTGATATTGCAGAGTTTGGCACCTGTTATTGCGCTCTTTATGTAAACGAGGAAATAAGCTCTGGAAAAAAGCAGGCAAGTTCAATCCCTGAAAGAAGACCAACAAAAGAACAGCGCCAAAAACAAGGAACCCCAAATACTCAGGTTGAAAAAAGGTCAACCTTATTACCATATCCAATCTGGCGCTGCAAAGTGTGTGGCTATCTCTGCTCAAGGGAAACACCCCCTGAAAAATGCCCGATCTGCAAAGTAGGAAAAGAAAGGTTTGAAAAGTACACAATCTAGATGATAAAAAAAAGTGGGGGAATGCGTTTGCGTATTGTTGGTGGCACTCTAAGGGGAAGGGTGATAATGTTGCCACCCGAATTTCAGGGCAGACCAACAAAAGACATGGTCAGGGAAGCCTTTTTTGACATTATTGGAGATTTTGTTATAAGAGCAAATTTTCTTGATCTATACTCCGGCTCTGGAGCAACTGGAATCGAAGCTGTATCAAGAGGTGCGCGCCATTCATGGCTTGTCGACAGGGACTTTGTTGCCTGCAAGATCGCCAGAGAAACAGTAAAGACTTTCAAGGTGGACGAAAGCGTGACCGTTGAAAAGATGGATGCCGGTTCTTTTGTCTCGCAAGCATCGGCAAATAGTCTTTCATTTGACATAATTTTTTGTGATCCACCCTATGAGATTACACCGGAGAAGCTATCAAAAAATCTGGAGCAAATGCCTTCAATTCTTGCTCCGGAAGGAATGTTGATCATCGAACACGATGAAGAAACTGAATATCCGGATGGGCTCCTTGGCCTCTCCAGATTCAAGGAGAAAAAATATGGTGGAACAAAACTCACGTTCTATTCGCGCCCTGTATCCGGGGACCTTTGACCCACCTACACTGGGCCACATATCACTGATTGAAAGGGCATGTTCCCTGTTTGGGGACGTAACGGTTGCTGTTGCCAAAATATCAGGCAAAGATCCCCTCCTCATGTACGAGCAAAGAATAAACTTGCTGAGACAGATTTTCTCCGGAAATCCCAATGTAAAAATCATTGGCTTTACCGGTCTTTTGGTTGATTGTGCAAAAAAAACAAATTCAAATGTTATCGTGAGGGGTTTAAGAACGATTTCCGATTTTGATGTCGAGTACAGAATGTCAACCATCAACAACATAGTCATGCCTGAACTGGAAACGGTATTTTTGATGTCAGAACCTGAATATAGTTTTATATCCTCAACTTTTGTCAAGCAAATAGCCAGAGAGGGCGGAGATATTTCAGCATTTGTTCCAGGCGCAGTACTGGAATTGCTAAAGGAGCTGGAGGAAAATGGGCATAATATCTGATCTTGAAAACTTCAGAGAGCTCGTCTTGAATGGCAAGAAGGCAGCTTTTTCAAAAACCATCCTTATTCCCGAAAAAGAGGCAAGAGAAATTCTTGAAAGAATAATCCAGGATTTTCCTGTAGAATTCGAAGAAGCCTCGGAAATTGTAAAAAAACGCGCAGACCTGATCAAACAGGCTGAAATAGAGGCTGAATCAATAAAGCTCAATGCCGATGAGAGGGCAAAAATTATAAAAGAGGCCACTGAAAAAGCCCAGGAAATAATCAACCAGGCAAATTTTGAGGCCTCCAGGATAATCGAGGAAGCAAAAACCGAGTCAAAAAACATGGTTTGCCAGACCAACGATTTTGTCAGAAAAATCCTGGAACAGACAAAAACATCAATAATAAAATCCCAGGCAATACTTGAAGAATCAATCGAAGGTACAAAGAATGCCAATCTATGAGTACAAGTGCCCTTCTTGCGGGCACAAATTTTCAGAGCTTTTATCATATGATGCCAAAAATCCGAAATGTCCCAAGTGTGGATGTGAAAACACCAAAAAAATGGTGTCTTCATTTTCCTCACCATCTTCTTCAACAAATTCTTCAGGCTCGTCCTGCAATTCATGTAACGGAGGTTCGTGTAGCTCATGTCAAAGATAGACCCTTGTAGACTCAGAAGAGATTTCACAGTCCTGGACAGGGAAAACCCGCCCATTTACCTCGACAACGCCTGCATGACACTAAAACCCAAACAGGTTGTCGATGCAATGACCACCTACTATGACGAGTACCCGGTTTGCGAGGGAAGATCGGCCCATGCAATGGCAATGAGGCTCGAGCAGGACATGCTCGCTTCAAGAAGGGCCATAAAAGATTACATCAAGGCAAACCACGTAAACGAGATTGTGTTCACGAGGAACACCTCCGAATCAATAAGCATAGTTTCGTATGGTATAGACTGGAAACCTGGCGATATCGTGCTGGTTTCAGACAAGGAACACAATTCAAACTTTGTCCCATGGTTCAGGCTGAAAGAGTGGGGCGTAAAAGTTATTGTTGTGCCATCCGGAGATGATGGAAGGTTCTCGGTTGACAACTGGGCAAAGGCAATAAAAGAGTCAAAACCAAGACTCATAAGCTTCTATCACACCTCAAACCTCGATGGCGAAACCTCAAGGGTGGCCGAGGTGTGCAAGCTTGGGAAAGAGGCCGGTGCACTGGTCTGCCTTGATGCAGCACAGGGAGCGGCACATGTCCCGCTCAATGTTCAGGAAATTGGCTGCGATTTCATGGCCATTTCGATCCACAAGATGTGCGGGCCGACAGGCATGGGCGCACTCTATGGGAAGCTTGAAGAACTCAGGAAACTTAAACCACTGACAACTGGTGGTGGAACAGTATTTTCTGTGACATACGATGAAGTAAAACTGCTTGATCCTCCAAGAAAATTTGAGGCAGGACTGCAAAATTATGCCGGCATTGTGGGTGTAAAACCTGCCATAGATTATATCGAATCAATAGGGCTCTCAAACATACACGAGCACGAAATTGAACTAAACCAGCACCTGCAAAACCTTCTTGAGGGTATTCCACAAATAAAGATCCTTGGGCCAAAAGACGCCAAGGACAGAGGCGGAATAACAAGCATGACGGTCGAAGGCTACAATGTTCACGATCTTGCCATGATCCTTGACGACAGGGTAGGAATAATGCTTAGGGCAGGTTTCCATTGTGTGCACGGCTGGTTCAACTCAAGGGGAATCGATGGCACATTGAGGGTCTCAACCTATCTCTACAACACAAAAGAGGAGATGGAGATATTTGCCAGCGCCATCAAAGAGATAATCGCGGAGGAATAATGAAAAGATTTGCATCGTTGACACTTGCCATAATAATGCTTGCGACCCTGCTGCCGCTTGCAGGCCAGGTGCAGGCATCGGACTACTCCTTTGCAGGGCTGATAGAGAAAATAACATCAGAAGCCCCCATGAAATATATTGAAAAACTCTCTTCGAAGGAATTCAGGGGCAGGATGGTTGGCGATCCTGGAGAGAAGATAACAACGGATTATATCGCCTCATTATACAAATCATTCGGCCTAAAACCGGCAGGCGACGATGGTACATATTTTCAAAACCTCACCACATCAGTTTTTCTTCCAAAATCACCTGTGGACTTCAGAATGGTTACAGAAGATGGGGGAACAGAGAAACAGTTTGTCTACAAAAAAGACTACAATTTCCTCCAGGTGACTGGATCAGGCAAGGCAAATGCAGAGGCCATCTTTGCAGGTTTTGGAATATCAACCCAAAAATACAATTACGACGACTACAAGGGAATTGATGTCAAGGGGAAGATTGTTGCCGTAATAAGGCACGCCCCGGACTACCTCAGGGAGCTGGCTGGTCAAGAAGCAGATTCCCTTATGGCGTTCCAGTACAAGGTAGACAATGCAATAGCCCACGGGGCATCTGCCGTTATTGTATTTGAAAACCCAATGCTCCCGCCTGAAAACAGAAGAAACATGAACGATAAGATTGTCAGTGCATACCCTTCTTCCATCCCATGTTTTTTTGTCTCTGTGGAATGCTCGAACCAGGTACTCTCAAAATCAGGCCTGACTTCCGAACAGCTATTCAAAAAAATCAATGATTCCAAATCTCCTAGTTCTTTCCCGATCAAAAACACAAGGCTCCAGGTTGAAGTTAACGCAGAATTCAATCCTGCATACAAAACCTCCAATGTCGTCGGCTATATTCCGGCCTCGGACCCGTTTGGTGCGAATGAAACGGTTCTCATAACAGCACATTACGACCACCTCGGTGTGGATGTTGACGGTACCCTTTATCCAGGTGCATGCGACAATGCCTCTGGTGTTGCATCAATGCTTGAAATTGCGAGGGCTTTCACGGACAGTGGCCTCAAGCCAAAAATAAACATCTGTTTTGCAGCGCTTACCGGTGAAGAGCTTGGCCTTGTCGGGGCAAGCTATATGGCCAACAATCCGCCTTTCCCGCTTGACGGAATGACAGTGCTCAACCTTGACATGGTCTGCGGGGAACCAAACAGGATCAACCTCTCCATGGATGCCAATTTCACTGATCTTTTTGACAAACTGAAATTTTCCGGGTTAAAGGTCGGCGCCAATGTGGGACAGGGGAGACCTGCAAACAACAATGATTCTGCGGCATTTTACGCAAAGGGTGTTCCATCTGTTTTCATATTTGGTGGAAGGGGCATGATGTGGCACGATCCGGAAGACACCATAGAACACGTCAATCCAGACGGCCTCCAGCTTTGCACAAGGTTTGCAGCCCTGACAGCGTGTCTCTACGCTGAACCGTTCTTCCTTGCCCTTGACAACCAGACATTTGAATCTCCAGCGCCTGACTATGTTGTATCAGGCTACACCGGGAGAGGGGCAAGGGTCACTATCGGTGGCAGGCAGACAATAGCCTCCGAAACTGGCAAATTCTCCATTCCGGTAACACTTGGCGAAGGCAAGAATGATTTGAAGGTTACGGCCACAAAACCATCGTCCGGTGAGAAGATCGAAAAAACAATCACTGTTTCGTATATTCTCCAGGCAAAAGCTGAACTTTCCACATCAATGCTGAACTTCGGTTTTGTGACCCAGAGATCAGAACCAAAAACGATCACATTCACAGTCACAAACACGGGCAAAGGTCCCCTTTCCGGAACATTGAAACCATGCTCTGACTGGCTTGAAATAAAACCGGCCAAACTCAATCCCGACAAAACCACCGTTGAGGCCACATTGTTACCAAAATGGCTCACCCCAAAAGGTTTCCATGTATGCATGATCCAGATTGAAACATCGGGTGGAATGGTTTTTCTGCCTGTAACTGCAGTCACAGGCGAGGAGCCAACTGTAGAGCTTGTCATGACGCCAGGGTCAAAAAGGGTAAAAATCCAGGGCGATGACGTACCAGTGAGCCAGGGGTTTGAGGTCGTGTCAAATGCCAACTGCTACCCATCATCTGTCCTTTCGATGTCATTCGGGATGCTTGTAAAAAAAGATGCTGACGGGATAAAACTCACCTTCAATGACGAGCAGTACAGGTTGTGGACAGGTTCGGCAGTCGGATTGAAGGGCAACGTGCCGTTTACACTCAAAAAAGAAGTCTATGAGAACAAAGATGAGGTAATGCTTCCCGAGAGCCTTCTTGAGATCATGGGCATGGGAATCGAGAAAAAAGAGGGCGGTCAGATTGTAATCACCTATGACATATCAAAGGTTGCCCCATTTTCTGCCGAGATTTTCCCGCCGGATTTCATTGAGCTCGAACAAGACACAAAATATTCCAAAGATTTTTCATGGATGACACGGCAATATTTCAAGTTCACACCAAACAGGAGTGGACTTTTAAGCTACACTATTCCGGAATGGCTGTACCTGGGTAATTACTACTCTAAGAATTATCCTGTTGAAAGCGGCAAAACAATTGAAATATGGCCATTTCCCAATAATGCACTCATAAACCAGCTCAAGCCAAAATCTGGAAAAATTGAGTTCTTCATAAACGGGCATCCCGTCGGGTCAGTTGAAGTGAAACTCAAATACGCAAATACAAAAAGGATAATCTCGATTATAATCGGATCAAAAACCGCCACCATTGATGGAGAGGAAAAAGAAGTCTCCCCGCCAGCCTTTATAGAAAATGGAACGACTTATGTTCCATACAGATTTATCGGAGAACCTTTCGGCGCAAAGGTGGAATGGGTTCAACAAACCAGGAGTGTCCGTGCAACAATAGGCACAACCACAATCGAGCTCACCATCAATTCCAAAAAGGCAATCATCAACGGTGTCCCGACAACACTCCAGAGCCCGGCAATAATAAAAGATGGAAGAACATTCGTCCCGATAAGATTTATTGGCGAGGCCTTTGGCGCCGATGTGAACTGGGACCAGAAAACAAAAACAGTCCTTGTAACACTGGATCTTGCAAAAGACAAACCGCTTATGGATGTAGATAAAAACAACATTGATATTCAGTGGCACGATGCAACACCAAACGCAATCCCGCCAAAAACAACAGTGACAATAGTAAACAAGGGCGGCGGAAAGATAATTTTCAAGGAACCCATTGATACCACAAGCACCATGAAAACAACACACGTTTCTGTCTCAAAAGAAAAAGTGATCCTTACCCCAATATTTGGAAGCGATCTACCTGTTGAAACAAGTGACACAGCAGTAGTTGTAACTTACAATGGAATTGTAGGATTAAATCTCAATGTTGGCATCTATCCAAAAGATTCGGTCCTCTTCTCATCAAAAGGAAACTTTTACAAAATCAACGGCTTTGAACAACAGGACCAGCCAAAGGTGCTCGATGGACTGGTCTCAACATCTATCCTCAAATTCATTTCCTCCTGTGGTGGATCAAGCATTTTTGATCCAACAAGCGGCAACCTTGCAGTAATTATGAGGGGTAAAACACTTGAGCTTGGCACAAAAACAGGTGACTTCTTCCTTGATGGCACCAAAATGCCATGGAAGTTCAGATATGAGGTAAAAGGCGAGGATGTTATCTTGCCTTGGGCTTGCCTTTCGCTTGCATTTGGCCTGGAAATAAATGAAAACTACGAGAGCGTCAGGGTCTGGCTCAAGAAAGAACCCCAGCCCCTTCTTTCACTCGACTGGCCAAGCATTGACCTTGTGAAGATGAACGACAAAAAGGTGGCAAAACCATTTGAGGCAAAGTTGTATCCAATAAGAGAGGGCGGTAAGTACAGTCTTCTCCAGGACCAGTCACCATACAAGCTTTTCTTCTTCTATTCCAACAACCAGGCATGTGCCAGAATGATACCATCCATTGAGAGCACCTTCAGAAGGTACAAGGACAAAGGTTTGTCCTGCTATCTTGTGTCAAACTCGATACCAACAGATTCTACAACAGAACAGTTTTTTGCAGGAAACAGGGACATAATGGAGGGACTCGATGCACTTTCAATAATTGGACTCACCCTGCCAATCATGTTTAATGAAAACGGCGAGATTTGTGAGGATTTCCCTGGCGAGTCAATTCCAAGACTATATATTATTAATTCCAAAGATGAGCTTGTCTTTGCCCTTCCTGATGTTAACCAGTCCCAGCTTATCTATCTTGAACAGGCTACAGCTTCTATTTTTGACAACCAGGGTGCCATCCCCCCGGATGTCCTGACAGTGAATGTCTCAAATAAAGGTGGCTCTGCTGGCCAGGGTTCAATAACATCGGACTCACCACTGGTCAATGTTCTGACTGGCACTTTCAGGAGCTCACCTGCGCAGGTTTCATTGAGCTTTGATCCGTCAAAAGTGGAACTCAGGAACACGCCAAATTACACAACCGCAACAGCGACCCTGCTGGGGACAAGCAACCAGGTCGAGATTCCGGTCAGGTGCTGGAATGTTCCGCCTTTCACTGCTTTCTCAAGCTGGTATGGCGGTTCAAAAACAATAAGGATAAACGGCTCGAATATCAGCATACCTGTCGCTGCCACTGCAGGTGATGACCCGGTTGGACCAATAGGGTTGGTTGCAAAATCCATAGGCGCAGAAGTGAGAATCCTCTCCAACCAGACGGTCAGGTTTATTGCCGGGCAGAATGAAGCGACAATGTATATTGGGCAAAACTTCGCCGAATCTGGCGGATCAAAATTCGAGTTTGGCGGTAAATTCTCGATAGAATCAGGAGAAATATATGGCCCTGTAAAATTTCTGTCACAATTTGCAGGGGCAACCCTCCAGAGTTTTGACGGAACAATAGTTTTATGGGCACCAACAATAAAGGGAAGGGCAACAACCCCACTCCTCTCGGTTGATAAATCCAGTCTGATGTTCAATTCATACATCCCGCCAGCAGGTGGTTTCAGGGCAGCACCGGATTTTGAACTCCCAAGCTACCCATACTCCTCGGGGACAAAAACAAAACTCTCCGAGCTCCTCAAAAAACCGGAAGTACAGGTTGTCATCATTGATTTCTGGGCAACATGGTGCCCACCATGCAAGTCCTCCATGCCCCACTTGGAGAAACTCTGGAGAAACTACAAAAACAAAGGTCTTGTTGTGCTTGGCGTCATAACCGACCAGGATGAAAAGACAGATGAAGACATTGAGGAAACTCTTACTGAGGATCCAAGAATCAAGGGTGGCTTAAAATCGCTTGGCCTGGACAAAATAACTTATCCGATGTGCTATGACATCAGGCCAGAACTCAAAACATTCCGCCTTTACGAAGGAAAAGCAATTCCAAGGCTTGTCGTCATTACAAAAGACATGAAGTGGGCATACACAAATGTGGGCTTCTGGGACCAGGGCGTAAGGAACCTTGAGTTCAAGGTAAGAAGACTTCTTGGAATTGAAGAAAGTGCAAAAATACCATCCCTCAGCCTTTCAAACATTGGCGTTGGAGAGCTCTCCGGAACAATAACAAGCTCTCTCCCGTACATAACACCAAAAAATACAAATTTCTCCACCACTGACTCCACTTCAATCGAATTTTCAATCAACACATGGACTGCACCGGTTTACCCAGAGACAGGGACAATAACCATAGAATCCAATGGTGGGAAATTTGTTTGCGATATTCAATACGATCCAGTTTTTGAAAACAAACCGCTGGAGCTAAAAATTAACACCACTGACAGCTCTCTTACGTTCAACAACCTGAAAACCAAGGTTTCTGTGCCCACAAAAACCTTTGGTGATAAATATCTGGTCGCGATCAATTCACTGCTCCCGGCACTTGGCGGATCAGCTTCGGTGCTTCCAGACAGAAAAAGGGCACTGGGTCAGTTCGAAACATGGCAGATAAGCGTCGAGCACAACAAAACGGCCATATCTGCAGGGCCATTCACTCTGAATGCACAGGCCCCGACAATCATTGAGGGTAGCAACATCTTTGTGGACTTTGAAACACTCTGCGACATAATCGGAGCAGAAGCATCTTTTGAAAACGAAAACAAAACACTGGTATTGAGGTATGAGATATGAGCGAAATGACGGATGAAGCAGAATTTGTAATGGATATCCTTAAAGGTAAGGGCAAAATGACCACCACCCAGATTGAGGAGGCCATCAAGGCCCAGGGGATCGCATGCAGAGATGCAGCATCAAGATTCCTGCCCGGACTCAAAGCCCAGGGTTTTATAAAAGGTGAATTCAAAAACAAAACGTGGGTGTGGTGGGTTGATTGATGACAGAGCTTGAAGAGAAGGTAAAAAACCTTCCGCTCAAGCCTGGTGTTTATCTCTTTAAGGACTCCACCGGGAAGGTCATATACGTCGGAAAGGCAAAATGCCTTCGCGACAGAGTTTCATCATATCTGGACAAGTCACAGTTGCTGCCAAAAGTGGCAGCAATGATGGACCACGCCTGTGATCTGGACTTTATAGTAACCTACTCGGCACACGAAGCCCTTGTATTAGAAAACAATCTGATAAAGGAATACCAGCCCCATTACAACATCAAACTGCGTGACGACAAAGAATACAGCTTCATCTTTGTTTCAAAAGAACCATTCCCGAGACTGGGCAGAACAAGAAGAACGGACAACCCAAATTTCCATTACTTTGGCCCCTATACCAGATCCGAATCTCTCACGACAAACATCAGGACCATAAGGCAATTTTTTCCTGTCAGGACGTGCAAGCTCGAACTCCCAGAGAAAAAATGTAGACCTTGCCTTGATTATCATATTGGATTGTGCCTTGCGCCATGCGCCAATCTAGCAAATCAGGAAGAATACCAGTCAATGGTTGCTGACTTGCTCTTATTGTTGTCTGGTAAATACAAAAAACTGGAAGAAACACTCCACAAGAAGATGGCTGAGGCATCTACATCCTTAAGATTCGAAGAGGCCGCCAGATTGAGGGAAAGCATCAAAAATCTTTCTTCGATAGTATCCAGGCAAAGGGTCATCAGCGCAGAACCGTCTGACAGGGACGCCTTTGCCGTTTTCAATAATGAAAACAGGGCCTGCGTCGAATACATGAAAGTAAGAGGAGGCAGACTCATTCTGGACATGCAGATGTTCGCAGGTTCAGAGGACGAAGCGACCCCTTCAGAATTTCTTGGTGCAGTGATGCAACAGGTATACGGTAGTCAGGACAACATCGATTTACCATCAGAGATCCTTGTAAATGTAAAACCGGAGGGTGAAAAAGAACTCTTTGAATTTATTAACCAGGGCAGGGAGCTCCTCAAACAGATAAAAATTGTCCAGCCAAAAAGAGGCGACAAGGTGCAATTGCTGAAAATGGCAGAAACAAACGCAAAACACCATCTTTCAGAGCACATGAGAAGGGAAACCCTCACGCTTGGCAAAAATGCCATAATCCAGCTCCAGGAAGCACTTGAACTCAAGAAAACGCCATTCCTTATCGAGGGTTATGATATAGCAAACATACAGGGGAAAGGCGCAGTCGGATCACAGGTCAGCTTCAGAGATGGCCGGCCAAACAAAAAAGGCTACAGGATTTATAAAATCAAAACAAAAGACACTCCTGATGATTATGCAATGATGAGGGAAACACTGGAACGAAGAAAAACACATTGGGACGATGAGGAGTTTGCCCAAAAACCAGACCTCCTTCTCATTGATGGAGGAATGGGCCAGCTAAATGTTGCCCTCGATGTATTCAAGGGGATCGATGTAGAAATAGCTTCTCTTGCCAAGGAAGAGGAGCTCGTAATGCGAAAGGGAATGGAACCGATAAGGTTGCCTGAAACCAGCCCCGCACTGAGACTGCTTCAGCAAATCAGGGATGAATCCCACAGATTTGCTGGAAAACACTTCAGGACACAACACAAAAAACTGTCGGGACTTGATTAAAGACCAAAAGGGAATAACTTTAACACCATGAAAAAAGGTTTGTTCATTTCAACCGCAATCGTCTTCACACTGTTTCTTGTTGGATGTGGTGGGCCAGATTTGATGATAATGGTGCCCAACCTCACAAACATGAGGTTCCAAACCGCAGAGAAGGTTGCCCAAAAAAGGGACCTGAAACTAATTATCGAAAAATATGAAGCCTCGGAGTTTGTTCCGGAGGGGAGCATCATATCCCAGGATCCATCTGAAGGTGCTTACATAAAAACCGCCAGGAGCGTCTTTGTTGTTGTCTCGAGTGGGAAAAGGAAAATGAAGGTACCAAACCTCATCGGGATGAGATATGGTGATGCACAGGATTCCCTGCTCAAGATGGGACTTGCAATAGGTGGAATAGAAGAGGAATCTTCGAATGCCAGTGATGTTGGCTATGTCGTCAGGCAGTTTCCAGCACCTGATAGCGAAGTTGATAGAAACACGCCAATAACACTGACTGTATCTGTTGGGCAGCTAACAACTGTCCCCAATGTTTTGGGTCTTCCAGTCGATCAGGCTTCCGAAACTCTCCAACAGGCAGGTTTTGAGGTAAACCTCATTGCTGTACAAAAAAACCTTGCTCCATACGCTGACGCAAATATTGTTTTGAGAACCGACCCCGAACCAAACAGGGAATGCGATACCAAAAACAAGGTTGATATTTATTTCAGGCAACCATGACAAAGCTGGCCCCGTCACTTCTTGCAGCCAACCCCCTCAATCTTGAAGAGGGCATCAGAAACATAAACGAGTTTGCAGACATCCTTCACCTTGATGTTATGGATGGCCATTTTGTCCCAAACCTTGCCCTGGGGATTCTAACATGCGAATCTGCATGCAAAACTTCACTAGTTCCTGCATATGCACACTTGATGGTTAGCAACCCCGGCGAATATATAGAAAAATTTGGGAACATGGGCGCAAAAGCATTTGTATGGCATGTGGAACCTGATCTGGACCACATGAAAATAATAAGCCTCGTCAAATCTTCGGGAATGAAACCGGGTCTGGCCATAAAGCCTGACACCGATTGCGATGTTCTTAAACCGTTCATTGATCATATAAACATCGTAACAATAATGGGCGTTTACCCTGGATTTTCAGGTCAAAAATTCATTCCATCAACAATAGACAGAGTTGCGATGGCAAGAGGGTTTTCAGGAAGAATTGAAATAGAGGTTGATGGCGGTGTTGGACTGGAAAACGCACCGGCACTTGTAGAGAATGGCGCTGATATTCTCGTTTCAGGATCAAGCTTTTTTAACTCAAAAGATAAAAAGGCCTTCTCCGACAAGATAAGGTCCTTAAGGAGGAAACCATGACAAAAAAACTCGTCCCCATAACACTGGCCCTAGTTTTGGCCATAACTTTCTTTGCTTCTTGCGGAGGTGGGTCATCAAAACTATCAGGCACCGTAAGGGACACAATCAGCTTGGCAAAGATTGCAAATGCAAGCATCGTCATTGATTCGAAAACAATCGTGACGGATGGTGACGGGAGATTTGTTGTAGAAGGGCTCTCCGAAGGGAAGTTTGATATTACAATCTCTTCAGATGGGTATTCAAAAACAACTTACCCAGAGTTCGAAATCAAGGATGGGGACAATTTCCTCGAGGCAACGCTCTCAAAAACAGATGATTCCAAAACAGGAGAGATCACAAAAGCTCCATTAAAGCCACAGACAACCCCACCACCTGCCCCAGGAAAACCTGTGGGAAACAGGCCAAACATAAATATTTATATGGATTTTACAAATTGCGTGGTCAAAACAATAAAGGGTGACAAACAATTCCCAGGTTCAACACTTGAAACGACATTCAATGGAGGCTCGGTAAGGAATATCATAAGAAGCCAAAATCCTCAGGTACCACAAACTGAAATAATATTCACCCCAACAATAACGTACAATAAGGTCCCAGGCCAGGGTTGGATGGGCGTTAAGATTCCTAAAGGTCAGGCCCCCATGGAATCTTCAAAAAACCAACTTCAACTCTACATGAAGGCCATAAAAGAAGTTCTATCTGACAGAAACTCGACATTCAATGCTCTCGGAAAAGGATCATTTGCTGGCCAGGAAGTCGAAAAGTACTACATAGCAGGATACGGTAAAGATGTGATGGACCAGGTTGACGGGGAAATTCTCGTGCTTTCAAAGGGACCAAATAACGGTATGATGGTTTCCTTTAATGGAAAATTGACCGTTGGTGGTGAAGGTGACAGCTATACTATTGAAATAACCGATATCGGTTCTGCACCAAAAATTCAGATACCCCAAAACGCCAAGATAATGGACCCATCATCTTCTACTCAACTAAAACCATCACAGCCAATATCAAAACCCAAAAATCCCTGATAAAAAACCATCTTCTAAGAGACAACAAAAAAGGCCAGATTTCATATCTGGTCTTTTAAAATTCTACTCCCGAACTCAGTTCCTTCTTTTAAAGGGTGCATAAAGTACAAGTTCCATAAGATCCTGATTGTCCGGGTCTTCTTTGTCAAAAATGAGCTCCTGGATCCATGGAGCTTCCCTGCAATCAATCTTCCTTTTGTCAAAGCCTCTGAAAAGCCTCTTGTAGTTTTCAGAAATGTCCTCAAGTCTGCTTGACAAAATAAGGTAGTCACCACCCTCAACTTCCTTTATGCCAACACCACTGGAAGGCTCGACATCATCTGGTACAGTGACCCAATGCTCAAATCCATAAAATGATCTGTCAGGTTCCGGACACGGATTGTCAAAACCAAAAATTTTTGTTCCTGGCAAATCAAGAATCCCATTTTTAGTTACCCATTCCTTCATTATCTTCCAGGAGTCGTTTTCTGGTGAAGCACTCAGGGCACGGCAATGCGCTACCCTCATTTTATCAAGTTTTATTTCCTTTATTTCCTTTTCCATGGGTTTTTCCTTGACCTTGATCGGCATGTAAAGGTCGATTTCGAGTGTCTCGTTGTCCCATCTGTCCGGAGGCGTCAAATGCTCCTCAAGACACTGGTGCGTTCCATATTCATACTTGCTCAGCGAAAGCCATGTTGAAAAATGTTTCCAGTCTTTCTCAATGTTGGGGAGTGTTGTACCCATAACAGCATAATGACCTCCCATGAGGTGTTTGAATTTTATTTCATCAGTCCCTGTAACATCTTTCTCCACAGTGATGCAAACTTCATAGCCATATTCATCTTTCCCTGATTGTGGTGAGGGATTGTTGAATCCAAAAAGCCTGTATGGACAATCAAAAAGACCATTGGTTGCCGCCCAGTCTAGAAGCTTGTTCCAGGCATCCTTCTCCGGTGTTTTGCCAATCGCATTGCAATAGGCAACCCTAATTGGAGGAAGCCATTTCAGAACTTTAACTTTAGGGTCTCCCTGCATGCTATTTGCCGAATCATCATAATATTTTTCAATCAGGTCCACTTTGTTGTACTCCTTTATCTTTGGTTTGTTCTGCCTGAATGTGCCTGGTGTGACACCAAATTCAGACTTGAAGGCCCTTGTGAAGGCTTCTTGCGAGTCATATTCGCAATCAAGGGCAAGCTCGATGATGCTTTCATGTCCGGCTCTCAGCTTTTTTGCTGCTTCAGTCATTCTTCTTGTTCTCACATAAGCCATAAGAGACCTTCCCACAAGCATATGGAACATTCTGTAGCAATGAACAGTGGAGATGCCTGACTGGCTGCAGGCCGTGTCCGGATTTATCCGCACTGTGAGGTTTTCCTCAATGTAATCGATTACTTTCTGGATTCGTTCAAAGCTGTTCATCATCGTCACCGTCACCCATTATTCACACTATCCGTTCTCTTGTCTTGATTATTTCTATCACCGGTTTAACAAAAAATGCAATATTCAATTTATGCAAATGGTGGAAAGAAATTTGTATCTGGTTAGAACTTATTCTTGGGATTAAATATAAAAAAACTAACTATCAATTTTTATCTGGTGGATTTTTATGGTGGAGATGAGGTGATTCGAACACCCGACCCTCGCGTTGCAAACGCGATGCTCTGCCAGCTGAGCTACATCCCCACTTGCAAAGAGCTGCATGGTGGGCCTCAGTGGACTCGAACCACTGACCTCGTCCTTATCAGGGACGCGCTCTAACCAACTGAGCTAGAGGCCCAACAATTCGGTTAGTATAATGTCACCAAATACCATGTCAAGGGTGGAAAACCAGTAGAACTATTGTTCCTTGACTTTCGTTTGGGCACTGTTATAAATATCCAATCGTGGGCCTGTGGCGCAGCTGGAAGCGCGTCTGCATGGCATGCAGAAGGTCAGGAGTTCGAATCTCCTCAGGTCCACCAGTTAAAAGACGCCAAAAAGCCTCCGCAAGGAGGCTTTAATTGCATAAGGAGGCGCCAGCAATGGGAAACTTTGATTTCAAGGCGATCGAATCCAAATGGCAGAAATACTGGGACGGCAACAAGATTTACAGGACCACAAATGATCCTGGAAAGAAAAAATTATACTGCCTTGATTTCTTTCCATATCCATCAGGAAGCGGCCTTTCTGTAGGGCACTGTAGAAATTACATTCCATCAGATGTTTACTCCAGGTATTTCAGGATGGTTGGTTACAACGTGCTACATCCAATGGGCTGGGACTCGTTTGGGCTCCCTGCGGAAAACTATGCCATACAGATGGGTATCCATCCTGAAGCAACAACTGCAAAAAACACCGCCAATTACAAAAGGCAAATGACCCTCATTGGCACCAGCTATGACTGGGAGAGGGAAATTAATTCTTCAGATCCAGATTACTACAAGTGGACACAATGGTTCTTCCTGCTCCTTTTTGAGAGGGGACTTGCATACCAGAATTACGGCGCCCAGTGGTGGTGCCCGGAATGCAAGACCGTTCTTGCAAACGAGCAAGCCGAAGGCGGCGTTTGCTGGAGATGTGGTTCGCAGGTGGAGCGAAAAGACCTCAAGCAATGGTTTTTCAAGATAACCGATTATGCAGAAAGGCTTGAAAAGGACCTCGAAACAATAGACTGGCCAGAGCCAATCAAAATCATGCAGAGAAACTGGATTGGCAGGTCTGAAGGCGCAAAAATAATATTCAAATCAGAGAATGGGCACGACATCGTTGTTTTTACAACGCGCCCGGACACCCTTTTTGGATGCACATACATGGTTCTTGCGCCAGAGCACGAGCTTGTGCCGGAACTGACAACTCCTGAACAGAAAAACGCCATCGAAGCCTACATAAAAGAGGCAAGAAGGGCCTCTGACATAGACAGGCTCTCCACTGACAAGGAAAAAACCGGAGTTTTCACTGGCTCATATGCAATAAATCCGGCAAACGGGAAAAAGGTGCCGATATGGATTGGCGATTATGTTCTGGCAAGCTATGGAACAGGCGCAATCATGTGTGTACCCGCCCATGACGAAAGAGATTTCGCTTTTGCAAAGAAGTTTGGTCTTCCAGTGGTCCAGGTAATCTCAAAAGATGGCGGGCTGATGAATCTTGAAAACGCCTACACCGAATCAGGAACAATGGTCAATTCAGGGCAGTACGACGGCATGGATTCGGAGAAGTTCAAAAAGGTAATAGTCGAAGAGCTCGGGAAAAAAGGCATTGCAACCCCAACTGTAAACTACAAACTGAGAGATTGGCTGATCAGCAGACAAAGATACTGGGGAGCACCAATACCTGTCGTTCATTGCGAAAAATGTGGCACAGTAGCTGTCCCAAAAGACCAGCTGCCAGTAAAACTCCCACATATAGACAAATTCGAGCCATCAACAGACGGGAAGTCCCCGCTGGCAAAAATACCGGAATTTGTAAACACAACATGCCCCAAATGCGGCGGGCCAGCACAGAGGGAAACCGACACAATGGATGGTTTTGCATGTTCCTCCTGGTATTTTCTGAGATTCCCCAATCCCCACGAAAACGACAGGCCGTTTGATCCCGAGATGATCAAATACTGGCTTCCTGTTGATGTTTATGTTGGTGGCGCCGAACACGCCGTTATGCACCTTATCTATGCAAGGTTCTGGACAAAAGTAATGCACGATGCAGGACTTATATCGTTTATCGAGCCGTTCCAGAAGCTGATGAACCAGGGCATGTTGCTTGGTGGCGACCACCAGAAGATGAGCAAGTCAAAAGGCAATGTCGTAACACCAGACTCAATGGTTGAAAAATATGGCGCGGATGCATTGAGAGGATATATCCTCTTCATGGGCCCATTTGAAGGGGAAGTCATCTGGGAAGAGTCCGGTTGTGCAGGTGTCTACAGGTTCCTTGGAAGGGTCTTCGACAACTTCACATCCTGGAAGTATGGAAACGCAAGCGCCAGCGAACAAATCGCAAAAGAGCTGATAAGAATAAAGCACAAGCTCATTTTAAAGGTGACATCGGACATTGAAAGGTTCCACTTCAACACTGCGATATCTTCATTTATGGAAACCTTCAATTCAATTTATGATCTTGCCAAAACACCAGGAACAACAGAAACAAAAGAATTCAGAGACTTCATTGAAAACTACATCGTACTACTTGCGCCATTTTGTCCATACATCACGGAAGAAATTTGGAAACTGTTGGGAAACAAGGCATCTGTCCATCAGCAGTCATGGCCAATAGGCGATGAAACTCTTACAAAAGAAGACACCGTCAATGTTCCAATACAGATCAACGGAAAGCTCCGTCACGTAATCCAGGTACAGATTGGAACAAGCGAAGAGGAAATCCAGAAAATTGCACTCTCCGAGGAGCAGGTCAAGAAATTCACCGATGGTCACGAGATATTGAAAGTAATGGTGCCAAAAGGAAAACTGGTCAGTATAGTAATAAAGTAACCACAAAGAATAAAAAGCCCTGCTTGTTGCAGGGCTTTTTTAATAGTATTGCATTATATGGGTTCTTTTAGCTAAAATGCATCTGGAGGTGTCTCTTGATGAAACGAAGTGTGGCTGTTGGAATCGCGATCTTCATATCATTTTTTGCCGTCAGTGCGTTTGCCTTGCCATCAAATACTCTCAAATTCACACTCGGCGAGAAATCAGTATCAGTTGGTGAAGAATCTGCTGAAATGAATGTGCCCCTCTTTAAAATCGGCGATGAGCATTTTGTTTCAATGGAATTTTTGGCCAAACACCTCAAGGGTGCGTCAGTCCTGCTGGATGGCAACAAAGTGTCTTTCTCCATTGAGGGAGCTACTGAGAATCCAGGAACAGGCAATGGGAGCGGCGGCGAAGACGGGGAAGAACTGCTTGATATAATGACCAGTCTCCACGAAAAAATAAACAAGCACAGAGCAGAGATTGGAGCTCCTCCACTCGAAATTAGCATGCCGGCAACATTCGCAGCACAGGACCACACGACAGACATGTGCATAAGGGGATTTTTTGACCACACTAACCCAGATGGCCTGAAACCTGGTGACAGGCTCAGCAACTACGGGGTAAAGTGGTCAAAATACGGCGAAAACATACAAAAGTTGACCATGATTGATGATATCGCAAGCAAAATCGATGAGAATTTCCAGAATTCGCCAGATCACAAAAAGAACAGACTGGACAAAGACTTTACCCATATAGGAATTGGTCTGTATAAATGTGGGAATGAAATGTTCGTTACAGAGCTGTTTTTTACACCAAGAGAACAAACAAAACCAGCTGACAAGGGCGAGTTGAAATTTTTTGATGCAACCTACTGGGAAACCAGTGAAAGTGGAGATTCCAGTAAAATAGTGGTCTGCTTCAAAAATACAGGGAAAACAAACCTTACCAATATCACAATCATGTTCAATGTGCTAGATTCAAAAGAAGAAGTTATTGCAACAAAAATATTGAGCTTTTATGGAATACTCGAACAAGGGCAGTATTTTACAGACTCCTTCACAACAGAAGGCGGGATTGCAATCCCAAATGACGCAAAGATTTCGTATGAAATAGAGTTTGAGGAAACAGGCGAGTCAAACCCAAGGGTGGAGCTCAAGGAGACCGGAATAGAAAAGGGTAAAGATTTCGTGGCTGCAAAAGGGAAAATAACAAACAAATCATCTGAAAAATCTTTTGTATTCATTATTCCGACCTTCTTTAGCGAGGAGGGCAATAACCTCAGGATAGCTGATTATGGAATATGCGAAATCGAATCATTCGAACCAGGCAAAACATACGACTACACCGCCTTGTCAGAGGGTACACCCGATTTTGTGTCCAAACATGTCTCCAAAACAGATTATTCCTATTGGTTCATCCCGCGTGAAAATCTGCCCATGGCATGTAATATGGAAAAAGTTAATGGATGGAAGATGCCGTATTACAAACTCTTTAAAAACGGGCTGAGAACTGCATATCTCAAGAGCAGCCCAATCAGATAAATTTATCTGTTTAAATAACAAAAAAGCCTGACCAATTGGTCAGGCTTTTTTGTTATTGCAGATCCAGTTCAAGATCAACCACTGTGCCTGAAATGACAGATCTCGCCATCTTTTAATATATATTCCTTGCCTTCAAGCCTGAGCTTGGCATTCGCCTTTGCCTTCTGGAGGGAATTGTCCGAGGCCAGCAAATCCTCATAGGTGCAACATTCGGCCCTGATAAATCCCTTTGCTATGTCACTGTGGACCTTGCCGGCAGCCGTAACAGCATTGTCGCCCTTTCTTATAGTCCAGGCCCTGCATTCATCTTCACCAACCGTGAAGAATGTCTGATAGCCAAGCAGATCATAGACTTCCTGTATAACCCTGTCCGAGGCTGTAGATTCGAGTCCATATTCCTGCATGAAACTCTCTCTGTCCTCGTCGGGCAAAGTGGCTATTTCTGCCTCTATCAGAGCACACACGGCAATGTATGGTGTTTTGATTGAATCCAGATAATCGGCAGCCTTTTTTGCCTCACCCTTTAGCTCACCCTTTATGTCATTCTCTGAAACATTGAGCGCAACAAATGTTGGATATTTTGTAAAGAGCTGAACCCCGGAAAGCGATGCCAGTTCTTTTTCACTGAGCTCGATGTTTCTGAGCATCTTCATCTGTTCAAGTTCACCAGCCAGTTTTCTTAGCAACTCCATGGATGGGCCCGAATATTTTGGGTCAATCTTTATCTTGTTTTCCCTGGCAAGGATTCCCTCTATCACCTCAAGATCTGACAAAAGAAGCATCTCCATTATGTCCTGGAGCTCTTTTGCCCCACCATCCCTGTAGCAGGCCGAAACAACCAGAATGGCATCAACGGTCTTTATGAAGCCAAGGAAGGATGGCGCAGAACCCCTCTTTGCCGACATGCTCTGTGGTGGCGGTGCATCGATAAAGTTTACTGTGGCGTTGATTTTTTTCTTTGGCTTGAAAACATCGGTCAGATGGTCAAGTCTTGGATCAGGTACTTTGACAACCGCCCTCTTGCCGACCTCATTGCCAGGCTCAACACCTGTGATTGCTGTAAAAAGGGTGCTTTTCCCAGACTGCGGGGCACCAATTATTCCAATTTCCATTTGAATCAAACCTCCATTCTTGTGGAGAAACAGATCACTTTGAGTTTAAATCCTGCATGCCGCCAGTCAAGCGCAATCTTTCAAGGGTCTCAAGAAATATCGGCGGAGGCTTTGCCTCCAGCTCGTAGTGCACCCCTTTGAAATCAAATCCCAGTTTGCCGCAGTGAAGAAGCTGGCCCTTTAGGTCAAATCTGGAGTCCTCCCCACCATAGACCTGATCCCCCAGAATGGGGTGACCAATATATGAAAGATGCACCCTTATCTGGTGAGTCCTTCCTGAAACGGGCTTGACTTCAGCATAAGTGTACCCATCAAGTCTTTCCAGTTCAGTAACCTTGGATATTGCTTCCCTTCCATCCGGTGAAACACACATCTTCCACCTGTGGGTAAAATCTCTTGCTATCGGTGCATTTATAACAGTTCGTTCCGATTTCAGATGGCCCTTGCATATACAGTAGTATCTCTTGTCCATCCTGTGCTCTGCAAAAAGCTTCGCAAACGTTTTCATTGCATAGTCGGTCTTCACAACAATGATCAGTCCCGAAGTGTCCCTGTCCAGCCTGTGAACAATTCCGGGACGCTGCTCTCCAACCATGCCCGATAGCTTGCCTTTGCAGTAATAGAGCATAGCATTGACGAGTGTTCCGGTGATTGTTGCGCCAGCCGGGTGGGTAAGCATTCCCTGTGGTTTGACTGCAACCAAAAAATCGTCCTCCTCATGGACAATCTCGACAGGAATGTTCTCTGGCTCGAGCTCATAGGGTTCAGGCGTTGGGAGCTCGATGTCTATCTGCTCCCCTGGCTTCAGGTTGTATGAAGGTTTGGCCTCATCACCATCAACAGTGACGAGACCATCCTTGATCATTTTTGCAATTTGGGTCCTGGAAAGAAACGGCAGTTTTGAGACAAGAAACACGTCAAGGCGCTGGCGCTCCTCCAGATTGTATTCAAGATTCACTTACAAAAGCTGGCCTTTCGCCCATTCAAGATAGGGCAAATTTACTTCAGAAGGCCCAAAGGTTATTATGGCCGGTAACTCATAAGGATGATTTTCTTCAACAAATTTTTTCAACTCTTCGACTTTCTGCTCTATTGTCTTGAAGATGACCACGCGCTCGGAATCATGTACCAGCTCGCCCTTCCATTCATAGATCGAATCCGACTGGAAGATGTTTGCGCACACGGCCAGTTTTTTTGAAACAGCATTTTTTGCTGCCTGTTCTGCTTGTGATTTTGTAGGATAGGGACAGTAAACCAGAAACAGGCTCATGGTGCCGGGTTCGGGTAGGTTATCACAACCATCCTTGCTTCCTGAATCCACTCCACCTTTGAGCCAAGCTGTTCGGTAACCAATCTTACTGGAACCATCGTGCTTCCCTTGACGATCATTGGCTCCTGGTCAAGCTCGATTTGCTGGCCATTCCTCTTGGCGGTCTTTTTGCCAATGAAAAGCTCTATGTAAACATCGTTCAATTTGTATGTAACCGTTTCAACTGCCTTGTCCTTCGGGGACCAGTCGACTGTTGCGCCAAGATGTTCACCAATGAACCTGAAAGGAACCATCGTTCTACCAGTTTTTGAGACAATAAATGGTGGTGTTATATCGACCGGCCACTCAAGACCGTTCACAAAAGCCTTCTTTGACCCGACAGTCATCGAAATGACAATCTTGTTTGCCTTGCAATCAACAATGTAGGGGCCGAATTTTTCCTCCTGGCCAAGCTCATTTTCAACAACAATGTAATATTCGACTTTCTGGCCTGGGGAAAGGTCGATCGGTATCTCAAAATTTCCGTTCTGGTCTGCTTCACCCTTGCTTTCACCCTCAAGCCCCGATGGAATAAGTTTCCACTTCACGATGACTTTTGAACCAGGGCGGGTTTTTCCTTTGACGATGTGCTTCGAGCCAATAACCTGGACGGGTTGACCCTGTGCAGGCCAGCCAGGCAACGTGACCTGTATCTTGCCCGGCCTTGCCTGGACCTGATGGGAACAGGCTACAATTTTGTCAGCATTTCCGATCGAGCAAATTTTGTATGTGTAGAGTTTGCCGTTGGTTACCGAGGAATCTTCAAAAAACAACGTATCAGTATCTAGAGCAAAATCATGGATTGTTTTAGATTTTTCGTTTTCAGACTCCCTAAACACCCTGTAACCTGCAATGCCTTCCATTTTTTTGGGTTTGTCCCAGGTGATCTTTATCTTCTCGTCACCCACTATTGCCTTCACGTTTGTTGGTGCTTCGTAAGGCTGGAGCCACCCTGTCCCCATGCAATCATAGAGAGCATTTGCAAACAATCTTGAAACTTCAATATTTTCAACAGCCTGGCCATTCTGGCCTAGGGCTATATAACAGGCCTTTGACTGGGTTATGTTTCTTTTGAAAACCACAGGTACGCCAGAGTTTGTTACAGCAATTGATTTTGTGCCCGGGTAGAGGGCAGATTTTCTGATTTCACCAAGCGTCACGTCAAAAGATTGGGCAACATCGGAAACTATCGGATCGGTTATGTCTATGACCCTGATCGTTGTTCTTCCGGCTTTTTCAACATCCATTAGCTGGGCACCGGCAAGTTTCTGAAGGATTGGATTGTTTGAGTCAGGATGGATGACGTCTCCTGAGATGATAAGGCCAGAGATACCAAACTTGCACCTGTCTTCAATGAGTGTTTCCACGTCTTCAGGTACATCCAGAACTTGCCCGGCTTTTGTGCATCCAAGCAGGCAAATGACGTTGTAGCCATTATATTGAAGTGGCTCCCTGAGCGATGCCGGGGTCACAACGCTAAGATAGGAGGCTATGTTCGGAAAATGCCTTTCAATCTCAGTCTGGAGCCTTATCCCAAGGTCAGGTGGATTGCTCCATACAAGGATGTCCAGGTATGGCTTCCACTCACCATCGGCAAAAACAACTCCAGAGAAGAGGGTTACGACGCACAAAAGAAGCAACAAGGCTTTTTTCACGTTTCCTCCTTACAGTTACTTACTATACGAGATGGGGGAACAGCAGGTTCACAAATTTAGCCCCATACATGCAAGGCTAAGCAAAATGCTGTCTTTGTCAAGCTCCCTTGGTCTTTATTGGGGCATAGCGAAGGTTCAGGAGTTTCCTGCCAACAGAGAGAAAATCAACTTCAGCATTGTCTCCTGACACATTCAACACAGTCCCGTCACCCCATGCCTGATGGACGACAACCTCACCAGTAGAAACTTTGACTGGTTCTTTTTTGGGTGTGATGATTACTTGTGCGGATTTTTTTACAAAACTTCTCTGTTGCTCTCTTGCTGTCTGGGTCTGTTTTTTGATGCCCTCGTAGACAATCTCCGGGCAGGCTATTTCCTTCAGGAACCTGGACTCCTCGCAAAGCCTTGTTCCACCCCAAAGCTGCCTGTTTATAACCCTGGTCAAAAAAAGCGCTTCCTTGGCCCTTGTCATACCGACATAGGCCAACCTTCGCTCTTCCTCTATCGATTCCTGGTCATCGAGACTCTTCAGATGAGGGAAAGTGCCCTCTTCAAGTCCACACAGGAAAACGACTGGAAATTCAAGACCCTTTGCCTGGTGAACTGTTGTCATGATGACCCTCTGTTCACCTTCCTCCACATTGTCCATGTCGCTCATTAAAGCAACGGTGCCCAAAAAAGCTTCAAGGCTGGAATCTTCCGATGCCTTGCCAAATTCATACGAAAGGTTGAGAAATTCCTCGACGTTCTCTGCTCTGGCCTGGGAATCCTCGGTGCCTTCGTTTTTGAGGGTTTCAATGATGTTTATTCCATCAATAAGGTATCTTATAACCTCATGTGCCGGGTTCAGATTGGCCATTTCACGGAGTTCCCTGACAAGCCTAAGGAAATTTGATGCAGAGCCACCTACATGGCCTGTCACCTCGCCCTGATCCATCATTGCTGCAAGTGCATCTTCCATTGTTGTTTTTAGCGATTTTGCAGAAAGCTCGATCCTCGTTATAAGGGCCGGGCCAATGCCCCTCCTGGGATTTTGTATGGCCCTTTTAAAAGATTGGGAATCTGAAGGATTGAGGACGATCTTGAGATACGAAAGGAGGTCTTTTATTTCCTTTCGCTGATAAAACCTGATTCCACCCACCAGATGATACGGGATTCCGTTTGCCATAAAAACTTCTTCAAAAGACCTGCTTTGGGCGTTCGTTCTGTAAAGAACTGCAAAATCGGAATATGGTCTTCCCTTGGAATTCAGCTCCCTGATCTTCTCGACAACATAGACAGACTCATCAGAAGGCTCTATCCCTGTAAAAATAATGACTGGATCACCATTGCCAATTGAGGCTTTTATCTCTTTCGGGTGTCTTTTCTGATTGGCCGACACAAGCTGTGAAGCAGTGCCAAGAATATTTTGTGTTGACCTGTAATTCAGCTCCAGATTGATTATTTTTGCACCAGGGAAGTCATCGGCAAACTGGAGCATTATGTAAGGGGTCGCCCCCCTGAAAGCGTAGATTGACTGGTCATCGTCACCAACAATCATAATGTTGCCGCGCCTTGCAAAGAGCTTTACAAGTTTGTGCTGGGCAGCATTTATGTCCTGGTATTCATCAACAAGCACATAAACAAAAGTGTCATAGTAGCGTTTTGCGATCTCTGTGTAGTCAGTCAGAAGGTCAATCGTTTTCAGGATGAGGTCGTCAAAATCAAATGAATTCATCTCGGACAGCCTGTCCTGATACATCTTGTAAATCTGGCCTATTGTCCTGGTTTTCGGCAGCATCGCAGACGCCTGGTAGGAAGAAGGATCAACAAGGCTGTTTTTTGCGGCAGAAATGGCAGACTTGACAACATAGGGGCTGATCTGCTTCACATCAACAGACAGGTCTCTCATGATGCCCTTGATCAGGTCAAGCGAATCTTCCTCGTCAACAACGGTAAATCTTGGATCAATGCCGATGTGGTGAGCTTCTTTGCGCAGTATCCTCAGGCATACAGAGTGAAAGGTGCCTATCCAGAGGCCTTTAAGTTGCTGGCCAAGCATCTCCTCGACCCTTGACTTCATCTCTCCTGCCGCCTTGTTTGTGAAAGTGCAGGCAAGAATTGAAGATGGGGCAACACCAAGATCTTTTATGAGGTGTGCTATTCTGTTGGTGATTACTCTTGTTTTTCCAGACCCGGCACACGCAAAAACAGCAATTGCACCCTCAGTTGTATTGACAGCCTCAAGCTGCCTCTCATTGAGTTTCATTGGATTTGACCCGGCCTAGAAGATCCGCTGGTCCTTGAACCTTACTGACTGCCTGAGCTTTCTTATTGCCTTGGCCTCAATCTGGCGGATCCTTTCCCTAGTGACCTTGAATATCTGGCCAACCTCCTCCAGAGTGTGGGGGTACTCGCTGTCCAGACCAAAACGGAGCTTTATTATTTCCCTCTCCCTTGGCGAAAGTATCGACAGGATGCTGTGCATCTGTTCCTTGAAATACTTGTTTACTATCTGCTCTTCAGGAGAGGAAACTTTTTTGTCTTCGACAAAATCGCCAAGCCTGTTGTCCTTTTCCTCGCCAATCGGCGTTTCAAGCGAAAGCGGTTCCTGGCTTATTTTAAAGTATTCCCTTATTTTTCTTGGGGTGGTGCCCATTTTTTCTGCAAGTTCGCGATAGGTTGGTTCCCTGCCGAGGTCCTGATAAAGCTCCCTTGATACCTTGGTCAGCTTGTTGATGGATTCCACCATGTGGACCGGCACCCTGATGACCCTTGACTGATCGGCAAGTGCCCTTGTTATTGCCTGTCTTATCCACCAGGAAGCATAGGTCGAGAATCTGAAACCCTTTCTATAGTCAAATTTTTCTACGGCCCTTATGAGGCCAATATTCCCTTCCTGGACTAAATCAAGAAATGAGAGGCAGTGGCCTGTATATTTCTTGGCAATAGAAACAACGAGCCTTAGGTTTGCCTCAATGAGCTTCTTTTTTGCGTCCTGGTTGCCTATTTCCACCCTTTTGGCAAGCGCTATTTCACCCTGTAACGTAAGGAGTGGTATCTTGCCAATCTCCCTGAGGTACATCCTGATCGGATCGGAGACTTCACCCTCTTCCGAAATCTTTATGTCAGAACTACCTTCTTCTGCAGCGTCGGGGTGTACTTCTCCAAGCTTGTCTTCATCGCCAAACCTTATTCCAAGCTCGGTGAATATGTTGTAAACCTCGTCTATCTGGTCGGCCGTAAGGTTCATCTGGCCCATCAGGTCCATTATTTCCTGGTAGCTGACAACACTGGCATCCTTGTGGGCTCTTATCAAATCAACCAATTCCGGCATTTCGATGAGTTCTGTCCTTATCGAAGTGTCATTTGACCTGATATATAATTTTTTCTTCAGGTGTTCAAGAAATGCTGTATCTGACGACTTTTGTGCGGCAGGCTGCTCTTGTGCAGATTTAACTGATTTTACCTTTTTTGGAGGGGTGTTGTTTTTAGGTTCTGCCTTCGGTTGTTCCTTGACCTTTTTGGTCTTCTCCGGTGCAGCTTGTTTGGCAACGGCTTTTTCTTTTTCTACAGTTTTTGCCCCAGCCTTTGCCTTTTGGGTTTTTGGCTGCGTGGTGGCCTTTTTCTCGGTCTTGCCAGTGGCCTCAACCTTGTCGTTCTTTTTTGTCATTTTGTTCCTCTTGAACCTTGTGTCGCACCTTCTGTAACCTTGCCAGCTCGGCAAGGTCATCCAGAGAAACACTGTCTGCTTTTTCCTTTCTTATCATTCTCTGTTTTTTTGCAGCCACGTCCCTCTTTACATCAATAATCAACCCCTGGATGTCCTGTTCTTCATCCATAATGGCAAATCTGGAAAAAATGGAGGATAATTCTTCATTGTTTTCCAATACGTATGACCAAGCAATTTTACCAAAAGTTACCTTATTTTCCAATATCAAACAAAACGCTTTTTTACAAGAATCATCAATAAAGTAATCAGCAAAAAGGCAAGGCAATAACAAGTTTCTTGCCTGTTCATCAGAAAGGAGCGCTCTTATTATCCTGTTTTCATACAACAATCTCGAGGCTAAAATGTTTAACTTTTTGTTCTTGTTATTTTCGGTATTTATTATAGGGAGTTCTTGCCTAGTTAATCCAACTCTTTCCAATACATGATATTGATACTTCATTTTTAACATTGGATCAGATATAGACTCAAGGATTTCAGTAGCTTGTTTTACGATCCTTTTACTAACGTTAGGTGAAGTTGGGTCATCTTCCTGAGATTCGAGGTAGGCAATTGCAAAATCAACAGGGTCTTTTGCTTCGGCCAGTGCGGCATTGACAGCATCAGGTCCGATTCTTGCAAGATCATCCGGATCTTTGCCAACTGACTGCCTCACGATTTTGAATACAAGTCCTGCCTGGAAGCAAATCCTGATTGCCGAGAAAGCTGCTTTTTCCCCCGCAGAGTCACCATCAAAAAAAAGAAATACATCAGCGCCCAGTTTTCTCAACATGAAGGCCTGGTCAACCGTGAACGCTGTCCCCAATGACGCAACGGTCTCTGGAAAACCCACCTTGTGCATCGAGATCGCATCCATGTAGCCTTCAACTACAATGGCCCTACCAAGTTTTGCAATGTGCGACCTTGCAACATTCAGCGCAAAAAGGTTTTTCCCTTTTTCAAATATTGGCGTTGCCGGTGAATTCAGATATTTTGGTTCAGAGTTATCAAGCACCCTGCCGCCAAAAGCAATGAATCTACCCCTGTTGTCCACTATCGGGAAGGTCACTCTTGCCCTCATGTATGAATGCAACTCTTCCCTTGAAAGAACGCCAAGCACTTTTGCTCTCTCAACATCAAAACTTTTTGATTGCAGATATTTGGGGAGGAGCTTTCCGTCGGTTGGCGCAAAACCTATCTGGAACCTTGATATGATATCCTGGTCCAAACCTCTTCTCTGCAGGTAATCCTGGGGGAGAGGGCTATGTTTTAGATTTTCCCTGAAAAATTCCTGGGTGGCAGACATCAGTTCATAATCTGGTGAGCGGTCCGGGCCTTTTTTGAACTCGGGAACGTCTATCCCTGCTTCAGTGGCCAGCTTGTCCAGTGCCTCCCTGAATTCCAGCCCTTCAATCTTGGAGACAAAGGTGACGATGTTGCCACCGGTCCGGCACCCAAAACAATAGAACATCTGCTTGTCCGGGGAGACCGTAAAACTCGGCGTGCGCTCCGCATGAAAAGGACAAAGGCCGAGAAAATTTCTCCCGGCCTTTTTAAGCTTCACATAGCGCCCGACAACACTGACAATGTCGAGTTTGTTTGATATCTCCTCGACCAGCCGATCGAGGTCCATATTCTTACTTGCTCCTCTTCTCCCTGATCACGGCCTGGGCCGCTGCAAGGCGCGCTATCGGCACCCTGTAGGGCGAGCAGGAGACATAATCTAGTCCGACTGTGTGACAGAATTCCACTGAAGACGGCTCACCGCCATGCTCTCCACATATTCCGCAATGGAGACCCGGTCTGGTCTTGCGGCCCTTTTCAACTGCCATTCTGACAAGCTGGCCAACGCCGCGCTGGTCAAGGACCTGGAATGGGTCTTTCTCAAGAATACCCTTGTCGATGTAATCCCTGATAAATTTGCCAACGTCGTCCCTCGAGAAGCCGAAGGTCATCTGGGTGAGATCATTTGTTCCAAAGCTGAAGAATTCTGCTTCCTTGGCGACATCATCAGCAGTGAGGGCACCCCTTGGTACCTCTATCATTGTGCCAACCTGGAAATCGACCCTGCAACCCATTGCCTTGAAGACTTCTTCAGCCGCTTCAAGGACAAGCTTTTTCTGGTTTGCAAGCTCGTTTACATCGCCAACAAGCGGGATCATGATTTCAGGATAGACTTCGACATTTTGTTGTTTGAGCTGGCATGCGGCCTCAAGAATTGCCCTTGCCTGCATTATGGTGATTTCCGGATAAACTATCCCAAGCCTGCAACCCCTGTGGCCAAGCATCGGGTTTACTTCGTGGAGGGACTCAATCTTGTTGCGGAGCTTCTCTTCCGAAATACCCATATCAGCTGCAAGTTCTTTTATCTCTTCATCCTGGTGAGGAAGGAACTCGTGAAGTGGCGGATCAAGTGTTCTGATGGTTACATGGTGGCCCCTCATTGCCTCAAGGATGCCAACAAAATCTTCTCTCTGGAACGGAAGGAGTTTTTCGAGTGCTTTTTTGCGACCACCAAGGTCATCAGCAAGGATCATCTCCCTCATCGCCTTGATGCGGTCTGGAGCAAAGAACATATGCTCTGTTCTGCAAAGTCCGATGCCATGGGCGCCGAAGTTTCTTGCTACCTTTGCATCGAACGGGGTATCAGCATTGGTGCGGACTTCCAGCCTGCGAGTCTTGTCTGCCCATTCCATAAACTGGGTAAAATCGCTTGTAAATTCAGGATCCTTGGTCTCGAGTTTTTCGCCATAGACTTCGCCGGTGCTTCCATCCAGCGTTATCCAGTCGCCTTCTTTGTATTTTTTGCCACCAACTTCAAAGAATTTGCCTTCCGCGCTGACAGTTATTGCACCACAACCAACGACACAGCATTTGCCCATTCCTCTGCCGACAACTGCTGCGTGCGATGTCATTCCACCAGTTGCAGTGAGGATGCCCTGGCTTTTTGCCATGCCCATTACGTCTTCAGGTGAGGTTTCAGCCCTGACCAGAATGACCTTCTTTTTCTGCTCGGACCACTCTATTGCGTCCTCTGCAGTAAAGACGGCCTGTCCAACCGCAGCACCTGGGGATGCCGGGAGGCCCTTTGCGATGGCTTTTGCCAACGCCTTGGATTTCGGATCGAGTCTCTTGTGAAGGAGCTGGTCAAGCTCTTGCGGGTTGACCCTCATGAGTGCTTCTTCCTTGTCAACTATTCCCTCCGAAACGAGATCAACCGCTATCTTGACGGCGGCCTGGGCGGCCCTTTTTCCATTACGGGTTTGAAGGAGATAAAGTTTTCCTCTTTCAATTGTGAACTCTACGTCCTGCATGTCCTTATAGTTTTTCTCGAGTCTCTCGAATGCCTCTGTGAGCTGCTTGTAGCATATTGGCATTTCCTGCTCGAGCTTTGCTATTGGTGACGGGGTGCGTATACCTGCAACAACATCTTCTCCCTGGGCGTTTGTGAGGTACTCCCCAAAATAATGCCTGTCTCCTATTGACGGGTTTCTTGTAAAGCAGACGCCAGTGCCCGAATCATCGCCCATGTTTCCAAAGACCATGGTCTGGACATTGACGGCAGTCCCTCTGAGGCCCCTGATGTCATAAAGCTGTCTGTAGGCGTGAGCCCTTGGATTGTTCCATGACTTGAAAACTGCAATGATTGCAGCAAAAAGCTGCTCGTTCGGATCTTGCGGGAATGGCTTTCCTGTTGCCTTGAGGACAACCTGCTTGTAGCCTTCGATAACTTTTTTGAGGTCGTCCGCTTTTAGGTCCTGGTCAGTCTTTGCACCAGAAGATTCTTTAACATGGTCGAGGACTTCTTCAAAATCGTCATGGTTGATTCCGAGAACAACGTTTCCAAACATCTGCATGAGCCTGCGGTAGCAGTCAAAAGCAAACCTTTCATTGTTTGTGAGTTTTGCAAATCCTGCGGCAGTCTCATCATTGAGTCCAAGGTTCAGGATGGTGTCCATCATTCCAGGCATTGAGACGGCAGCACCGGAACGGACCGAAACCAGAAGAGGATTTCCTGGATTGCCAAACTTTTTGCCGGTTTTTGATTCGACACCCTTTATGTGTTCGAGGATATCTTTCTTGAAATCCTCAGGGAGCTTTTCCTGCCATGGTCCATAATAGTATTCACAGCCAAATGTAACAATTGTGAAGCCTGGGGGTACGGGCATCCCAATTGATGTCATTTTGGCCAGTCCGGCGCCTTTTCCTCCAAGGACTGCCTTCTGGTCTTTTTCAGGTACTGCGATTGCATCTTCAAAGTGATAAATTAGCCTCTCCATTGCACTCTCCAGTCGTATTTTTTAACCCTCTGATTTTCCAACAGAAAGTGATTTATGTCAACAAAGCCAAATCCTTTCTTTATTGACATTATGGTCACTGGATGGTTAGAATCTAACGACATTGTATTGGAGGTATTTATTATGCGCACACATATGAGACCACACAATCGCAAGCGTCTTCGCGTCTCTGGCTTTAGAACTAGGATGAGAACGAGGGGTGGAAGGGCTGTTTTGGCTCGCAGGAGAGCCAGAGGTCGTTGGAGAATTGCCATTTCATGAAACTCCCCGATCGCTTAACGGCGGGGCAGATCCACAATCTTTTTAAATCAGGTTCATCAGTGCACTCAAAGGCCCTCAGGATAGTCTATCTGGAGGGCCTTGAATCTGGTGGCGCAGTATCTTACATCTCACCAAAAAGTCTTGGAAAAGCACACACAAGAAACAGGGCAAGGAGACTTCTACGGGAGGCTTTTGTATTATCTGAAATATGTGTCGACAAAAACATTGGCATAGCAATAATTGCAAGGACGTCAGTGCTGGGGATGAACCCAACTCAACTATCTTCCGAAATATCAAAGCTGATATCGCAGATGCATTCAAAGAAGCATTATCAGCCCCATTTCTCTTCCTCATATCAGTCTACCGAACGCTCATCTCGCCAATCATCCCTTCACGCTGCATCTATACCCCGACATGCTCAAGATATGCCTATGACGCAATTTTAAAATATGGGCCAATAAAGGGTGGCTTCCTCGCAATCAAAAGAATCCTAAGGTGCAGGCCAGGAATGCCAGGCGGATATGATCCGGTTCCCTGAAAAGGAGTATCAATGAAAAAAATAGCAGCAATATTGGCGATAACAGTTCTGACCATCTGGCCGATCGCCGGTTTGGTATCAGGAGCTCAACTCTCAGTCAAATTCAGCACTTCTGTTGAGGTACTGGCAGGGAACAGCAGTATTGTTCCAGTGGAAGTAACAAACACCGGCAGCGAACCAATCGAAAACGCATTTGTTACAATATCTTCTTTTGATGGCAAACCGCTAGGTCTGGAATCAGGTGCCAGGTTAGTACAGGGTTCGCAGGAGAAAATAGGTATCCAGAGGATTGATGCAGGCAGCACCGAGAAAATAAAATTCCAGGTTGAATTTTTGTCGTCCTTAAAATCTGGCGCCAAAAAAATTGTCTTCTCTCTCGAATCAAATGGTCAAACAGCCACTGGCGAATCAGAAATCAATGTTATTGAAAACCCCAACCAGCCAAGCGCCAAAAAAATCATTGTAAGTTCAGACGCCGAGAGCTATCCAAACAGCAATTTCACTTATACGGTCAAGGTTGAAAACCCAAAAAGTGATAGTGATGGCGTAATGGACATGGTTGATCTGAAGGTTGAGCTCCTGTCAATAAATGGAAAACAGCTTAAGGAATTCACAGCGGAAGAAGCCAAAAAAGACAGCTTTTTCAGGCCAATTTTCAAAAGCTCGCTTGTGGTTTCACCAGACAACCCGGAAAGAAAGCTCGCTCCTGGTGATTCTTTCGAAGCAAAGTTTATGCTCGCAACAGGACCAGACATTGAGCTTGGTTCATACAAGGCAAAAATAAAGATAACCTGGCAACCGGCAGACACAAAACTGCCGATGCAAACAAATGAGATTGAAGGTAACATAGAAGTCAAGCAGGTCACCTGGTACACATTTGCAGTCAGGTGGGTCATTGATGGCCTTGCAAAAACGGTTGGGTTTGGCAATTACGCAATCACAATAATCATCTTCGCGCTGCTTGTTAAACTGTGCTTCTGGCCACTCTCAAACGCACAGTTTAAAAACATGGAAAAGATGGCCAAGATACAACCACTCCTGAATGCACTCAAGCAGAAGTATCCAAGAAAAGAAGACGCGCAAAAACTCCAGGAAGAGACAATGGCCATCTACAAGGAAAACAATGTCAATTTCCTTTCTGGATGTCTCCCACTCCTAATCCAGCTTCCAATCGTAATGGCACTTTATTCTGGAATAAGCGGATTTGCCCCGCTCAACTATGCCAACTTTATCTGGCTCCCTTCACTTGGTCTTGCAGATCCATTCTACATCATGCCAATCCTTCTTGCGGCTTCCACATGGCTCCAGCAAAAAGTTTCTACAATGCCAGGACAGGATCAGCAGAGTGCATCATTCCAGATTATGTTCCCAGCAATGATGTTCCTCTTCGGCATCAATTTCCCTTCAGGCATTTCTCTTTACTGGTTCATGTTCAACCTTGCTTCTATAATCCATCAAATGGTCTACAATAAAGGAGCCTTTGGAAAATTCATTCCAACAGGAATCATTAAACCAGTTTCAAAGGGAATAAAGAAATGAGCAATGGCAATAACCAGAAAAACACAAAGATGCAGGAAGTCCAAGTAAAAGACTTCCTTATGGAATTCATCCCCGAGCTCTTCAAAAATATGGGGGAAGATGTACATGTCAGGGTATCAAAAGAAATAGATACCATGTTCGTTTCCGTCGAGCTGGACGACCCTGCAGTGTACATCGGAAAATCCGGGGAGTGCCTCGCTTCCCTCCAGTTCATCATAAACATGATCCTTCAGCGCAAGGAGTGGAATGCAGTTAGAATAACCCTTGATATTGGCGGATACAAAAGACGCCAGATTGACATACTGAAGAACATAGCCCAAAACGCAGCTCTCAAAGTCAGGCGTTTCGGAAGACCGGTAGAACTTCAGCCAATGTCAGCGTTTGCAAGGCGCATCATCCACACAACCCTAAAGGACAATCCCTCGGTGTTCACACACTCGATAGATGAAGAGCCGAGACGAAGGGTTGTGGTCGACCTAAGGAAGTAATTGGAAACAATATTTGCCCAGGCAACTGCTCCGGTACCACAAGCAGTCGGAATAATAAGGATCTCCGGAGACAATGCTTTTGCTATAGCAGAAAAGATCATTCCCGCTGGACTCCCTGACGCCGGCAAGTTCGGCTTCAGGGATGTCGCTAGCGAAGACGGTGAGAAATTTGATTCTGGGGTTGTGCTGGTATTTAAATCACCCAATTCATTCACCGGTGAGGATGTCGTGGAAATACAAGTTCACGGCAGCCAGGCAGTTATCAATAAAATCCTTTTCATGCTTGGCAAATTGGGTGCAAGACAAGCCAAACCTGGTGAATTCTCAATGAGGGCCTTTATGAATGGAAAGGCTGGCCTTGCCGATCTTGAGCTTGCCAATGCCCTCACCAGCTCCACGGATGCCTCAAAAGGACTCCGGCCTCAGCTCGAAGAAATAAGGAACGACCTTCTCTTTATCATCTCATCTCTGGAAGCCTCCATCAGTTTTCCAAACGATGTCGGCGACGAAGATTCCATAAAAAAACAAACTACAAATCTTTTATTCAAGATAAAATCCCTGCTTGGCTCATGTTCAAAACCCGGTTTGCCAAGAGTTGTCCTCGCAGGGCCTCAAAATGCAGGCAAATCAACACTTTTTAATTTTATCCTTGGTTTTGAAAGAACAGTTACATCAGACATTGCAGGCACAACAAGAGATTGGGTGCCACAGACAACAAAGATTGCCGGCAGAACAGTTGAGCTTGTGGACGGACCAGGCCTGGACGCTTCTCCAGATACTGGGCAGTCATCTTTCAGGAAATTATTTGATTCGGCCGACTGCATCGTCTGGCTCGATCCTGCCGCAGTGAAGCCAGAATTTGCTGATGGAAGATTTTTGATGGTGCAGTCACAATCTGATAAGGAAGGGTTTCCAGCCCAGCAAGGCTGGCTCCGTGTGTCAGGCAAATATGGTTTAGGGACAGACGAACTTTATAAAAAGATACTGCAAGTACTCGGTCAAAAGCCCTTTGCTGCAACAGAAAGGCAGATATCGCTTCTTGCTTCCCTTGAGAATTCAGTTACATCAGCGCTTGAATGCCAGACCGATGATGCGATGGCCTTTGAGCTCTCATCAGTTTTTCAGATGGTGTCCGAGCTTGACGGCATCGGGGCATCACAGGAAGTCCTTGAATCAATTTTTTCCAGTTTTTGTATCGGAAAATGACCGGCTCGCATAAAAACCATTAGGGAGCTTTATTACAAATCCCTTTATATCAAGAACTGTGATTATCCCAAGCAATGCCTCTGCATTGAGGCCAGTTTTGTCACATATTTCATCGATCCTGCACGGTACCATGCAAGCCAGCAGAACAGCCTTTTCTGTTTCGCTTAAAGATTCATCAGCATATAAGGTTGTCTTTCCGTACAAAGACAGTACATCTGAAGGTGAATCCACAAGCAAGGCGCCATCTTTGATGAGCCTGTTGCAACCCTCAAAATTCTGCATGCCAGGAAGCCCGGGGCAGGCCAGCACATACCTGCCCAAATCCAGTGCATCTTTAGCTGTTATCAGTGCACCAGATGATTTCGGGGCCTCAACAACAAGACAAGCTTTTGAAAGAGCGGCGATTATTCTGTTTCGCCATGGGAAAGTCCATCTGTCACCTGGAAAATTGGGTGGAAACTCCGAAACAATGGCGCCTTTTACTGAAATCCTCTTTTTGAGCTCCCTTTGAGTCGCGCTTTTGGCCTGGTTTATCCCACAACCAAGAACAGCAATTGTTGGTTTATCAGCATCAAGGGCACCCCAATGTGAAGCTGAATCGATCCCGTCTGCCATTCCGGAGACCACAACAATCCCTGTTTTTGAAAACTCAAAAGCCATGTTCCTGGCAATCCCTGTTCCATGTGGCGAGGCCTTTCTTGTCCCCACCATCGCAACAAGGTCCAGGGTTTCAGGGAGCCCACCAAAAACAAAGAGTGCCGCTGGTGGGCACTCTAGGTCAAAAAGTTTTTTTGGGTATTTCTCGTCATCCTGGCAAACAAATTCGATGCCTGATGACTCGATTTCAGAAAGACCGGTATTTATGGCTGTCTCGATCTCATGCTTGCCAAAGTCTTTCAGTATTTCCTCAGGTCCCCTCTCTTTCAACTTCCCCAGGGCCTGCGGCTTCAAGGCAAGCAAATAAGAGACGGCCAGCCAGTAGTTCCGGTCCACTTAAAGTTTTTTCTGATAGTTGTATGCTAGAACGGCAAGGCCAGTGAACAGCAACATGGTGCCAAAGAGCGCCACAACCCATTGCTGGAGGCCATTATATTTCAGGAGTGGCTTGAGACTTGATGCAAGCCCTACTTTGTCTATTCTTGCGGCACTCTGCATGCCATCAACCAGCTCGAGCGTCATTATCGCAAGAAAACAGCCAAGTGCAATAAGAACAAGCAGCACCATTACTGCGGTTATTTTCTCTTGCTTCATTTTTTCTCCTTTGAGAGCCACTTGTCAAACAGCTTTACTCTTTTGACTACCTTTCCCCTGTTGTCTTCTGAAGCGTACATTCCAAAAACCAGAAGAAACATCATGGCCAAAAAGATGAGACCAAAAGCAACAAGCTGGACAAAACCGAATGGACCCAGTTCTCCCAGTACCTTTGCTGTCTGGACGAGCTGTGCAAGCGAAAGCACTCCAACCAGCAAGGCAAGGATAAAAATCAGGGTCCATTCATTTTTCACAGACTTTTTACTCCAAGCGCAAGGGCCTTTTCAGCTCTTTTTTTTAAGACCCTTCTCCTCCATATATATTCAAGGAAGAAGGCAAGAGCGAACACAAAACCATTGAAAAGGAGTATGGTGTATATGTATATGTTCCTGTCGGCATCCTTGAATGGTATCCAGTAAGACACCAGAGAGCCTATGAGGAAGAAGGTGAGGCCACCAATTGCAAGTGTTGTATAGGCTGGCCTTCCAGAGGCATTTCGTTGCTCCCTCCTGTCAATCCAAGGAAGAGCAACAAGGAACACAATAAATAACACCGTCAGTAATGGCCCGATGGCACCAGGCAAGAACTTGAGATAGAAGTAGACAAACAGGAAGTACCAGTCTGGCAAGATGTGGTCAGGCGTCTTGACTGTGTTTGGTGGTGGCTCGCTGATTGCAGGCAAATACAATATTGCACCAATTATAACAATCGCCAGTATCGCAAACATGACCCAGTTGAGTTTCGGGCGTTTCTTCCTCGACCTGATAAAATATAACTCGGCCGCGAGGAACATGGCGATCGGCAACAGGTAGTGCAATATATTGAATCTCAGGATTGTTGTCTGGCCAACCTGATGGGCGCCGAGGCCAATAAATTTGAGCGCAGCACCCAAACCCAAAGGACCAATTCCGGGCAAAAGATCAACTGTGTCAAGCATCTGCGTTCCAACCGTTGTTGCCCAGTAAGATCTCTGGTCAAACGGGAGAAGGTAACCGGTTACGCCAGAGAATGTTGAAATACAGACAACCAGTGTTGCAATTATCCAGGTCAATTCTCCGGGTTTTTTGAATTCTCCATTGAAATACATCCTGAGCCAGCGAAGCATGAGCAATGCTATGAAGCAATAAGCACCATACCTGTGTATTCCCCTTATCGTTCTGGTTACTGGGTTGCCCGAGATGTCCGCAACAGATATGTACGCTTTTGATACGATGACTCCAAGGTCAGCAACAATTTCCTCCGGGGTTTTGCCTTCCATGGCCAGTATGTCCTTGCGCTGGCTGGTTATCGTTGCCCACTTGGTATCAACAAGAGCTTTTTCTTCATCTGTAGTAAGGGCAGCTTTTTCTTCATCACGCTGTGTTATTTCTTCCTGCGTGAGGAGCTCGTCCTCTGTCATCTCGCCAGCATCGATTTTTACTCTGAATTCCTCTGCTTCCTTCATTGCCCCTTCAATGGTAAGGCCATGTCCATACATGACTTTTGAAGGATCAACTTTCTCAACAGGCGAGGTATCCGGAACATAATAGAATGTGAGCACGATGCCAACAACCACCTGAAGGATGAGGAGGATGTAGAGCATACCACCAATCCAGTAAAACGGATTTGATTTTTTCTTTTTTGGTGTTTCTTCATCAAAGATATTGACCTTGAGGCCTCTTATCTTCCACCATCTCATCCATGATTTTGTCAAGCCGTCAAGCCAGTTTGCAAATTTGTCCATTCTGGCCTCCTAAAAAGCCGCCGGCATTGCGGCGATCTGGGCTGATGTGAACACCGGGCCGTCCTGGCAGACGTAGTTGTGTCCAACATTGCATCTTCCACATTTTCCGCAACCGCAGTTCATTCTGGCCTCAAGAGAAGCAAAAATCTTGTCTTTCGGGAACCCTATCTTGTCCAGACCAATGAGGGTGAACTTGATCATCACTGGCGGACCTGATATGACAATTGCAGTGTTTTTGAAGCCTGGGTCAATTTCAAACAGCAACCTCGACCTGTTTTTGAAGTTTGGATCATAATACTGTCCGACAACACCAACATCTTCTTTCCATGTGCTGTCACCCTTGTCGCATGATCTCTTTACCTCAACGTCTTTTACTTTTGCCCACTCGAAAATCTTGTTTTTGAAGACTTGGTCGGCAGGTGTTTTCGCACCATAGAGTATTTCTATCTTGCCGTAATCAGATCTCTTGTCGAGGGAATAGGTGAGCATGTTGCTTATGGCCGAGAAACCCACACCTCCGGCCATATAACTTATGTTCATGCCTTTGAGCGCATCCTTCGGGAAGCCGTTTCCATAGGGCCCCCTCAAAGTGACCCTGTCTCCAACCTTCATCCCATGGAGCTTCTCAGTCACCGCGCCAACTTTCATGATGGTCAGCTCAAGGTGTTCCCTCTTTGTTGGGGTGTTGCCAATGGATATCGAGCAGTCGCCAACACCAGGAACTCCAATTATGCAGAACTGGCCAGGATTATAGTCAAAATTCCCGCCATCCCTTTTGATGTAGAAAGTTTTGATATTTGGCGTTTCCTGTTCGATTTTTTCAATTGTGGCCATCTCTGGCAGATACGGGTTCGTCACAGCGCACCTCCCAGGGTCTTTAGTGTTTCTGAAAGCGAGATCCCTGACGGACAAAGATCAGAACACCTTCCGCATCCAGTGCAGGCAATCTCTCCATAGAGTGTCATGTGGTATTGGTACTTGTCGAGAATTTTGTTTCTATAACGTGCGGCAACATCGGGTCTTGGGTTGTGGCCAGATGCCTCAAGCGAATAGACTGTGAAATGGCAGGAATCCCAGCACTTGTCCCTGTCGCAGGAGACAGCACCAGTTTTGCGGTCTCTCATTTCAAAACAATGGCAAGTTGGGCAGAAGAACGTGCACACACCACAGGAGATGCAACCCTGACTCACTTTCTGCCAGATCGGGGACTCATAGAGTTTCATGTACTGGCCAGCTTTTGAAGTGTCCAGTTTGAAAATCATCATCGACTCACAGGCCTTTTTGACTTTTTCCTGGGCTGCCTTGGCATCCCCGCCATCTTCGAACATGGATTTATTGGCCTCTATGAAAGCTTTTCCTTTTTCAGTCGAAACAACAAGCTGGTATGAGTCACCTTCCGGAACCAGGAGAATGTCAGAGCCAGCTTCAGAAGCCGGGTGAATTCCAAGAGACGAGCAGGCGCATGTTGAGAGCGGTTTTTCGCAGGCAATTGCAATGATTAGCGTTTTGTCTCTCTTTTCTTTCCAGTATGGGTCCTCAAATGGTTGTTTGCCACCATCCTTGCGGTCTCTTGCAAGGAAGAAATTGTCCAGTACCTGGATGCCCCTGGCATCACATGGCCTGACCCCAAAAAGGATGGCCGGTTTTGAGGCATCTGCCTGATGAACCTTGTCGCTTTCTACTTTATATATCAATTCAGTTTGTGGAAAAACCGCTTCTTTGGCTGGTGTTGCAGTCCTTACAGTTTTGAGGTCAATAGATTTTATATCCTCAACCTTTTTGAAATTTGTGACTGCACCATTCTTTTGCGGGGCATAAACAACATGGGTTTTTCTTGATTCATCAATCAGGGAGAGCATTTTTTCTTTTTTGATTTTCATGTTCACCTCCCCAACACTTCTTCAACTTTATACAGGGCCAGTGGCGTTTTTGCCTTGTCACTGGTGCCTGGTTCAAAGTCCCAGGTTGTTTTTGTCATATAGCCAAGCTGCTCTGTTATGAGATTGAGCGGGATGCTTTCCGGGCAAGCCCTTGCACATTCACCACAATTTGTGCATCTGTCGGAGAGGTGGAAGTAGTGGATAAAGTGGTATGTCAGGATCGAGGCAAGGGAAGTTCCCTTTTGAAGATAGGGCTCAGGGAGCTTCGGATAGTCCATGATGCAGTTTGTGTTGCAGTAGCAACCCGGGCAGGCATCTCTGCAAGCAAAACACATTGTGCACCTTGAAAGCTGGGAGATAATGTATGCCCTGCGCTCCTCGAAAGGCTTCTGCAGGTATGACTCCATCCACTTTTCCCAGTTTTTGGTAGGTTTTTTCGGCATGTCATCAGGAAGTAACTCGTCAACCTCGAGTGCTGATGTATACGGGCAGCGTAAGCACCTTGGATCGTAATAATCCGATTTTACCAGATCAGCTTTCTTGCCGTCGAGCATTTCTACATGCAGTGTTGTTCCATCATCAGTGATATTTTTGATGTCAGAATCAAGACCCGACCTGACAAGATCAATGTCGATAGTGCCAGGGCACTTTACACCAATAACCCAGAGATTGTCCCTGTCAACTTTATTTTCTGCTACGTTGGCAAGAAGGTTTCTGGAATCACAGCCTTTGACCATGACACCAAACTTCTGCCCCTTCTTTAGTTCAGGTATATAAAATGTTTTTCCACCAAGGAGTCTTGAAAGGTTCTCTCTTGAAAAGGAATTGAAAACCAGGAGATCTACCTCTTCTGGGGTAGTGGCAACAAATGCCCTGGTTTTTCCAGGCATGTCAGCGACTTCCCTCCAGCCAAGGAAACCGGCAATTTTTCCTGATTTTATGGCTTCTTTTACGATTTTCCTGAAGTAGGCGAGGGTTTTTTCTGTCATCATGCTTCCACCCCCATACTATCAAGTTTGCGCTTCATTGCAGAAATCTCTCTTGTCAAAACACCATAATCGAGGGGATCTTTCTGGACGTAGGAGAGCCTTTCTGGGTCAACACCAAGCGCTTCTGCAACCGACTGTGCTGCAAAAACCCTGCGTTTTGCAAACATGTTTCCATCAAAATTGTGGCAATCGTTGAGAGGACAACCATAGATGATGATTGCTCCAACACCCTCCACCAAAGCCTTAAAGGCAACAACAGGATTGAGCCTACCTGTGCAAGAAAGCTTTACAAAGCCAACTTCAGGAAACTTGTCTTTGTGGTTTTCAAGGTCTTTGCCCTTCAGGGCTGATTCACAATGGAAAACGATTATTTTTCTTTTGATCGGGAGATCTTCTATTGAAGGCATAAGCCCTTTACCTCCTCGAGTATGACTTTGTTCTCAAAACCTTCCAGGTCAATGACCTGCGGCAGACAGCCAGCAACACAGATTCCACAAGCCTGGCATTTTTTTCTTACAACAAAAGCAACGTCTTTTGTCTTGTTTCTGGATATATTGAATTTCTTTTGTGTTATCGCGTTCTTCGGGCAAAGTGTAATGCAGGTGAAACACCCGGAACAACGGACAGGGTCAACAACGGCGGCTGTTTTAATCTTCCTGCCAAAAAATGGCAGTGCAATCAGAACTGCGATGAGGAACCCCCAGGCACTTGCCGCAATGGTGGGACTGCCAAGTCGTATTGTGAATAGTCCTATCCAGTCGAAAACATATTTTCCAGCCTTGAGATCTGTTTTGCCAGCGATTGGGAACAGGCCGACAATCACGGCAAGAACTCCAAGGAAAATTAATGAGAGGGCAAACGTTGGGATAACTGGCGGTCTGGAAATCCTGGCAAAATGCCATACAAGAAGAGCGAAGACGAGGATTGGAGCTCCAATATGGAACGCCCTGTAAATAACAAGCAGGGCAACCTCCGTTATCTGGCCTCTTCCAAAGAATTTGAGTATTTCAGACGCCCTTCCATCCATCGGGAGGATGTAGCCTGTTATGGTTATGAGTACTGTGAACACCAGCAGTGCGACACCGACAAACCACCCCACAGACCTGGTGCTTGTGTGTCTTTGGGCAAAAAGCTTCCTGAGCATGTGCGCTGCTGCAAAAAGAATCATTGCATCAGCGGCATACCTGTGAAGCGTCCTTATGAAAAGGCCATAAGGTATTTTGTCCGACATGATGTACATGATTGATTTTTGGGCCTGGTCCAGAGATGGCATATAGAAAAAGCTCAGGACAAAACCTGTCAGTATCTGGATGAACAACAAAAGGAAGGTTATCGAGCCAAGACTATTGAGAATATTGACCGATTCAAAACCCGCCTTCAGGACATCAAAGATTCCCAATGTCCCGTTTATGAGAAAATTCAACGGCTTAAAAGGACTATAGGATTTGCTTGGGCTCATAGTCACACCTTTTCCACTGTTATTGCACCAGAACCTTGATCCCATTCCACTTTCCATGGTTTAAGGGCTGATGGAGGCGGGCCTGCAATGACATTTGCAGTTACCGGGTCAAAGAAACCGTCATGACAACGACAGTGCCAGTTGTTCGAAACCGAATCCCAGTAAATGACACATGCAAGATGGGTGCATTTTGCATCCCAGGCGTGGAGTTTGCCTTCCTTGTCCTTGATCAATACTCCTGGGTTGCTGATTTTTACTGGTTTGGTTGGAATCGAAGTGTCGACAGTAACAATTTCAAATGAATAGCCAAGCATTTCTTTCATCGAGTTGTAATTAGCTTCAACATCCGTAAAGCTTGTCCCACCACCAGCAAGCATTGGCTCTCTCATGCTCGAGAGAACAACTCTCGCAACAGATGGTGGTGGAATTGCCAGACCAAGTTTGCCAAAAGGCTTCAACAACCTTAGCACTGGTGAAATCGCCCCTGCGAGCAAGCCCAGGAGCGGCAAGCCTAGAAGGACCTTGAGCAATTCTCGTCTTGTAACCTCTTTTTGACTCACGCTGTCCTCCGAATTGAGAATTTGCATGGACTCAAAGTTAATACGACAATTTGTTTAAGTCAAATTAGAGTTTATTTAATGATGCATTCAAAACAACACTGGTTTTTTGATGACTTCATAATTAAAGGTTAAAAAGTTCGGTTAAGAGATGTTTTTTACAATAATTTGTCAATAACAAAGAAAACCAATTTCCAATACAATTTCTTAAACTACCCTAAAATATGAAAAGAAAACCATGTTTTTATGCAAAGAATGAAATCTTGTTAAATACCACATTTAATTGTGGGTATGAGAAATGATTTCAGATTTGAGAAAAACAAAAAACCGGGGACTAAAAAAAGTCCCCGGTTTTTTGTTCCAAACTTGTCAGAATCAATATTCGCCGTATGGATTTGGCGGGGCTGCTACGGCCTTCTTCTCCTCTGGAATCTCGACAACGAGGCTTTCTGTTGTGAGAACCATCGAAGCGATTGATGAGGCATTCTCAAGACCGGCTCTGGTGACTTTCACCGGGTCAATGATGCCAAATTCGACCATATCGCCATATTTCATTGCCTCTGCATCAAAACCATGACCTTCGGGTAGCTGGCGGATCTTTTCGACAACCACTGAACCTTCAAGACCAGAGTTCTCGGCTATGACTTTTATCGGCTCTTCGAGTGCTTTTTGAACAATGCTTGCACCAGTGGCTTCGTCGCCAGAAAGCTGCATCTTGCCAATATGTTTTGCAACATTGAGAAGGGTTATGCCTCCACCAGCAACAACACCCTCTTCAACGGCGGCTTTAGTTGCTGCAACTGCATCTTCAACGCGGTGCTTCTTTTCTTTCATCTCGGTCTCGGTTGCGGCACCGACTTTGATTACTGCAACACCACCAGCCAGCTTGGCAAGGCGTTCCTGGAGCTTCTCTTTGTCGTAGTCTGACTTGGTTTCCGCAATCTGGGCCTTTATCTGCTCAATCCTTGCCTTGATGTCGGAAGAATTACCTTTTCCACCAAGGATTGTTGTTGTGTCCTTGGTTACCTTGACTCTCTCGCATGTTCCAAGCATGTCCTGGGTCACTGACTCTACCTTTATGCCAAGATCTGAGGCCACAACTTCTCCACCAGTAAGGATGGCAATGTCTTTAAGCATCTCTTTTCTGCGGTCGCCAAAACCAGGAGCCTTGACTGCAACACAGTTAAGGGCGCCTTTGAGCTTGTTAAGGACCAAGAAAGTAAGAGCTTCGCCCTCGACATCTTCGGCAATGATGACAAATGGTTCGTGCTGCGAAAGAACACCTTTTGTTACCAGATCAAATATTTCCTGCATGGAAGAAAGCTTCTTGTCAGTGATGAACACCCTTGGCTTCTCAAGGATTGTTTCCATGCGCTCTGCATCAGTGACCATGTACGGAGAAACATAGCCCCTGTCGAATTGCATTCCCTCTACTATATCGAGTTTCAGCTCAAAACCCTGGTGCTCTTCGACGGTGATGACTCCATCTCTTCCAACCTTGTCCATGGCTTCTGCTATCGTTTTTCCGATTTCAGGAACCTTTGAGGAAACGGTTGCAACCTTCTCAATATCTTCCTTTGTTTCAACAGGCTTGCCCATGGATTTGATGACTTTTATGGCTTCTTTTACGGCCTTGTCCATGCCCCTCTTGATTGCAATCGGGTTTGCACCAGCGGCAACGTTCCTCATACCCTCATTTACGAGATGCTGAGCAAGAACGGTAGCCGTTGTTGTGCCATCACCTGCGACATCAGAAGTCTTGGATGCAACCTCGCGGGCCATTACAGCACCAAGGTTTTCAAATGGATCTGGAAGCTCAATATCCTTTGCAATTGAAACACCATCGTCAGAGGCGACTGGCGAACCATACTTTTTCTCAAGAATGACGTGTCTTCCTCTCGGTCCAAGTGTCACTTTCACTGCATCAGCAAGTGTATTGATGCCGTTTGATAGTTTTTTTCTAGCGTCTTCGCCAAAAATAATTTTCTTTGCTGCCATTTTTGCTCCTTATTATTCTACTACCGCGAGAAGGTCTCTCTCGGAAAGAATTACCAGGTTGTCACCCTCGATTTTGATGTCTGTTCCACCATACTTTGCATAAATAATCTTCTGGCCAACCTTAATGTCCATTGGAACCCTTACACCATTGTCCAGGATCTTTCCTGGTCCAACAGCAATAACTTCTCCTCTTACTGGTTTTTCTTTGGCGGTGTCCGGGATGTAAAGCCCGCCTTTTTTAGTTTCCTCTTCATCAAGAGGTTTAATGATAACTCTGTCTCCAAGCGGTCTTAGATTCATGCTATCCTCCTTGCATATTTTTTAGCAGTCTTATGATGTAACTGCTAACCAAGGACATCTTATATCAATGTCCCAAAGTTTTGTCAAGTGCCAAAGATTTCGTTTTCACTTAATCTAAACAACATGCAAATGGCATTGGCTAAGACTTCAATCACGATATTAATTGGCACTCAGAGTACATATTTGCAAACCTCATCGTTTCTTGACCTAAGCAAAAGCAGAACTACAATTATTTTTTGCGATGAGCTACAATTTTAGACATGAGATAAAACGATATACTTGGATTGCGGCGGGAGTAATAATCGAGTCGCTTTCCTATGCTTTGTTCCTCGTACCAAACAAAATAGCACCTGGTGGAATGACGGCCGTTGCCATCATTGTCAATTCTTTGACCAATGGTTTTTTGCCAGTAGGCTTCTCATACTTCTTGCTCAATCTGCCGTGGCTTGGTCTGGCATGGAAAAAAATGGGCCACAAATACATCACCAGAACCCTTGTGATATCTTTCATTTCGTTTATTTTTACTGACTTGTTTATATTTTTTATCAATAAATATCTTCCTGCGAAGCTTACATCCGATATGCTTCTTGCTTCAGTTTTCGGCGGAATTCTCAATGGATTGGGGATAGGTCTGACATTCAAAAACAGGGCAAGCGCAGGCGGAACCGATCTTATATCGCAAGTAATTCACTACTACACCAAATTTCCTTTCGGTCAGACTGTCTTGATCGTTGATTCGGTGGTAATAATAGGGCTCGCATTTTATTTCCAGAACGCAAACCTGTTCATATATGCCATGGTTGCCCTTGTCATAAGCAGCTTCGTAATAGATGCCGTTCAAGAAGGCATTTCTTTTACAAAATGCATGAGTATTATTACAACAGAAACGGAACAAATAAGAGAAAATTTGATATTGCGCTTGGGTAGGGGATTTACAATAATAGACGTCAAGGGTGGATTCACTGGAGATGACAAAAAAATGCTGGTAATGGCCGTTCACAGGTCACAACTTGCGGAGGCCAAAAAAATCATTCTCGAAACCGATCCAAAATCCTTTATTATGGTCGGCCCTTTAAATGAAGTCTTGGGTGAGGGATTCAAAAACCCGAAAATGGAGGAGTGGTAAATGCTCGATGTGATGTCGGTCACAAAGTCATACCCGGGTAAAATGGCACTTTCCAATGTATCTTTCGAACTAAAAAAGGGTGAATTTGCTTTTCTCATGGGTTCATCTGGTTCTGGTAAAAGCACGCTTCTCAAACTCATCTACGCCGCAGAGCAGCCAACTTCAGGCAGAATCTTTCTAGAAAACAAAGACGTATCAAAACTTTCACCATACAGAACTGCACTCCTGCGCAGAAGGATTGGCATAGTCTTCCAGGACTTCAAGCTCATCTCCACAAAAACAGTTTGGGAAAATGTTGCATTTGCCATGGAAGTGCAAGGAGCAGCCAGCAGGAACATAAAACACAAGGTCGCCGAAGTCCTTGGATTCGTTGGTTTAAACCTGCGTTCAAGGGATTTTCCAAACATGCTTTCAGGCGGAGAGCAGCAAAGAATAGCTATTGCAAGAGCGCTAGTCAATGATCCTCCATTGCTCCTGGCAGATGAGCCAACTGGAAACCTCGACTACGAGAACTCACTTTCTGTGCTTGATCTCCTTCTCAAAATCAACACAAGGGGAACTTCCATCCTCATAGCTACTCACGATAAAAATATGGTGGAGAGCACAAAAAAGAGGATCATAAAGCTGGACCATGGGCAGAAAGTGAGCGACGCAAATGTTCTTTCGTGAGCTGGCCTGGGCGTTCAAATCAATCTTCAGATCTAAAGCAAGATCAACAGCTGCAATAGCTGTCACCGCAGTCACTATTTTTCTTATGAGTACGACCCTTCTTCTTGGAATAGCCGGGGCAAATTTTGGCAGAACTGCACGCGAAAGGTTTACACTCCCTGTTTATCTAAGCCCGAATGCGGATTCCAACATCGCACAAAATATGTCCGAGCAGATAAAACTCTTGCCAAACGTGAAAAACGTAAAAATACTCACTCCTGATGACCTGCTGGAAAAAGAGGGCGAGTCACTCCATCTTTCACCAGAGCAGATAATCCAATCCATTTCATACAATCCTCTTCCATACAGCCTTGTTGTGGTTCCAGAAAATCCACAAAACATCGACACTCTGGCAACAAGGATCAAACAGTTCACAATGGTTGAGGACGTTGATTACGAATCAGATGTCATAAACAAGTTTGTCAACCTTTTCGATCTGTTCATCTGGATAGCCCTTGGCCTGGCAGTGCTTTCCATTCTTGTTTCAAGTATTGTCATTGGATCAACCATATCACTTTCAATTGCATCCAGGATTGAGGAAATTGAAGTGATGAGCTTTGTTGGCGCTTCTCCTGGCACAATCCTTGGCCCTTTCATCATAGAAGGTGTTTTCTACGGGTTGATTGGCGGTGGAATCTCGGCAGCCGGAATATATTTCGGCTGGAAATATCTCCAGACAATTTTTCAAACAAACCTTCCCTGGTTTAATCTGTCAATCGGGCAAACAATTTTTTACTCAATAGTGGCCGGAACTGTTGTTTTTGGCTTTTTGACCGGCCTTATCACAAGCTGGCTTTCTTCCAGAAACACGCTCAGGAGGATAAGAGCTTGAAAAAAATTATTCCTGCGCTTCTAGCATGTCTGATTGCCTTTTCGAGTACTCCACTTGTAAAAGCTGGGAATCTCCAGGATGAGCTCAGGAGTATCAATAACCGCATCATCACAAACAAGAGAAAGCTCTCGGAAACAAAGAAATATCAGGATGTGCTCAGTGTCAAAGAGAAATCAAAACTCGATGAACAAACAAAGGTGAAAAGTCTCCTTGATGAGTATGAAACAAAAACTGCCAGTACCCAACAAGAGATAGTCGAAACCGTAAAAAGGATTGAAGAAGCAAGAAAAAATATGGAAACCAAAGGGAGGGAACTGGATAAAAAGCGTGATGAAGTCGGAAAATTGCTGACTTTTGTCCACAAGTTCTCCCAAAATAGATTTATAGACTACGTTTTTTCTGCCGAAAGTTTCTCCGAACTGACCGGAAGGGCCAGATTTACCAACAAAATTCTCAATGGTACTGTGAAAGCGATAATGGATCTTCACCTCGAATCGCTAAGAATAGAAACCGCGAGACAAAACCTCGAAAAAGACAAGCAAAAACTTGCAGAGTTAAAAACCGAATACAAAACCCAGGTTGAAAGATATGGAAGTCTCAAAAAAAAGAATGATCAGGTTTTAAACGATATCAAAAACCAGAAACAGTGGACAAAAGATGAACTGATAAGGATACAACGGCAACTTGATAACGATCAGGCCCAAGTAAAAATCATCCTCAAAAAAATTGCTGAAGAGGAAGAAAGACGAAAAAGGGCGGCCTACAAAGGTGCTTACATGTGGCCGATACCGGTAAACGGTCCCATTGGTCATTTCGGTATGAGAAAGCACCCAATCTTTGGCGATGTAAGGATGCACACTGGAATTGATATTGATGCAAAGATGGGTGCGCCAATTATGGCTGCTGGAGATGGCTTTGTTGGATTTGTTGGTCAGCTTGGTGGGTATGGTAACCTTGTTATTCTAAGCCATGGAAACGGCATAACGACATTTTACGCCCACATGTCAAGGTTCGGGTGCTCAAAGGGACAACAGGTCAAAAAAGGCCAGGTTATTGGATATATCGGTTCCACAGGCTGGAGCACCGGCCCACACCTTCATTTTGAATATAGGGTCAATGATAAACCCATGAATCCTTTGAATTACTTGCCAAGGTGAGATGATGAGAGAAAACAGATATACATTTTGGGTAACAATCTCGACATTCCTGATAATCGTTTTTGGTCTGGGAATATTTTGTGGAGTACTTGTAGGTTCCAGGGCGGCAAGATCAACACAGACAAAAATTGATATAAACAACATGCCCTTGCTCAGCAAAACTGTCCAGGTTGTCATGGACAATTACTACAGGGCAGATCTGGTAACAGAGGAAAACCTTGCAAAAGCAATGCTTTTTGGCCTTGACCCATACTCCACGTTTTTTAACAAGGACGAATATAAACTTTTTCAGGATTCAACGGTTGGCAATTATGTTGGAATTGGTGTGACAATAGGCAATGACCAGTCAAAAAGACATGTCATAGTCCTTCAGGTCTTCGACAAATCCCCTGCCCTTAGGGCTGGTGTCGAAGAAGGCTGGGAGATAGTAAAAATAAACGGCTCAAAACTGAAAAGTACCGATATTGATTACGTCTCAAGCCTGTTGAAAGGCAAGGAAAATACAAGCATAAACCTAACTTTCCAGCACGATGGCCTGTTTGTTGATAAAACAATCGTCAGAGAACAGATAACGATCAATACTGTTTCCTCAAAAAACATAGATAAATACACATACACAAGGCTCAGCAACTTCATGCCACAAAGCTTTGAGGAAATGAAAAATGTCATAAACAATTTTGAGCTTTCAGGTTCTAAGGGTCTGATACTTGATTTGCGCAGAAACCCTGGAGGTTTTGTAAAATCGTGCATTGACATATCAAACCTCTTCCTGGAGCCAGGAACACTCGCATTTACCAAAGACCAGGCGGGAAGAACGGAGGAAATCAAAACGAGTGGCATCAGATTCGAGAAACCACTTGTTGTGCTTGTTGATCATTTTACGGCATCAGCCTCTGAAGTTCTTACCGGAGCGCTTCAAGACAGAGGTGTTGCAACAGTCGTAGGCACAAGGACTTTTGGAAAAGGGCTCATACAAAACATCATACCAGTTCCCCCATTTGGGGTCATAAAACTGACGATACAAAGCTATCTGACCCCAAACAGGAACGAGGTTGATGTTGTCGGAATCAAGCCCGATGTAGAGGTTTCGGAAGGTGTTGACAACTTCTATCCACTTGATCCAAAGGAAGACCCCTTTATCCAAAAAGCTATCGAAATCCTCAAGGAGAAGTAAAACATGAACTGGCACAGTATTCCACTGGACGAAACCCTAAAGACAATCAATGCAACTCTTCAAGGTCTCAGCTCAAAGGACTCAAAAAACAGGCTTGAAAAGTATGGCCCCAATGAAATATCTGCAAAAGAACGTTCATCAATTCTCCAGATGGTCATTGAGCAATTCGTGTCGCCGCTCATCCTGATTCTTTTGGCTGCATGTATTTTTTCAATCATCCAGGGCGAGTGGGTCGATGCCATAGCAATCATAACTGTTCTGGTGGCAAATGCGACCCTTGGAATAATCCAGCAATACAAATCCGAAGGTGCACTGGAAGCACTCAAAAAAATGTCCGCTCCAAAAGCCCACGTTTTCAGAGACGGCTCAATCCATGAGATACCATCATCTGAGGTAGTCCCCGGCGATCTCGTGATACTTTCAGCAGGAGATCTCGTTCCCGCCGATCTAAGACTTGTTGAAACTATCAACCTCGCATGTAATGAAGCGATCCTGACCGGAGAATCAAATCCAGTCCTCAAAGACTGGTGTATGACAGTTCACGAGCAAGCAACCGTCGGCGACAGAGTGAATATGGCCTTCATGGGAACGGTCGTAACAACCGGCCGAGGCAAGGGAATTGCTGTTGCTACTGGCAAAGAAACCTCGATGGGCATGATAGCTACAAGCCTTTCGCAGGTCAAAAGGGAAAAAACGCCCCTTGAGATCCAGCTCAATCATCTTGGCAAAGTGTTATCAATCGTATTCCTGATTGTATGCGCTGCAGTATTTGTCCTTGGCTGGCTGGAAATGGGAAACCCGGGAGAACAGCTCCTCATGGCAGTTTCACTTGCCGTTGCCGCAATTCCTGAGGGCCTCCCAGCAGTTGTAACAATCGTTCTTTCAATAGGGACCACAAGGATGAGCAAGCAGGGTGCCATTATCAGAAGGCTCTCTTCCGTGGAGACGCTTGGCTGCACAACCTATATCTGCACCGACAAAACAGGCACGCTCACAGAAAACAGGATGAAGGCCGTCAAGGTCTTCTATGGCATGAAGCATTTTGATATGTCCAATGCTCCAAAAGAAGAATTAGGTCCTCTGGCAAAAGTTGCCCTCCATTGCAATGATGCTGCCTACAATGCAGATGGAAATCTAACCGGAGATCCTACAGAAACAGCCCTGATTGAATTTGCAGAAGAAGTTGGTCTGGATGCAAATTCTGTAAGCCCAAGGGTCGATGAGATACCATTTGATTCCGACAGAAAAGCCATGACAACTGTCCACAAAGAAAAGGAACAAACTGTTGCATACACGAAGGGCGCATTTGAGGTCGTTCTTCACATGTCCAACAGACTGTACCTGAACGGAAAAATTGTTGATCTCGATAATGAAACCAGGAAAAAACTCTCCGAAGAAGGCTCCAAGCTGACAAAGGAAGGTTACAGGACGCTTGGTTTTGCATTCAAGGTCGCTCCTGTACCAGAACCTGGTGATAAGGTTGAAGAACACAGTCTGGTTCTTGTTGGTTATATCGGCCTGTATGATCCAATAAGGGCCGAGGTTCCACAGGCCGTTCAGGACTGCAAAGATGCAGGAATTGTACCAGTCATGGTAACTGGTGATCATCCTGAGACAGCAATAATCTATGCCAGAAAACTCGGTATCGCAACCGAGGATGACAAGCCCATTACAGGAAAAGACTTTGCAGAAAATAAACCGGGACTCGATGAGCTAATCCCAAAAACAAAAGTCTTTGCCAGGGTATCTCCTCAAGACAAGCTGAGGATAGTTGAAGTTTTACAAAAAAATTCACAGGTCGTGGCAATGACCGGCGATGGCGTCAATGATGCACCTGCCCTCAAAAAAGCCGATATAGGCGTCTCAATGGGCAAGTCAGGGTCGGAAGTAGCCAAAGATGCCGCATCTTTGATCCTCGTTGATGATAGCTTCGGAACTATAGTTAAAGCGGTGCACGAAGGAAGGGTCATCTACGACAATATCCTCAAATTTATATGGTACATGCTTGGTGCAAACATTGGAGAGGTACTGGCAATAGCATTCTCATTGATATTTATGACCGGTTCTCCTCTTGCTCCAATACAATTACTCTGGATTAATCTGCTTACAGATGGTCTCCCAGCACTTGCTCTCGGTGTTGAACCACCGGAGCCAGGAATAATGAAGCGCATGCCGAGAGACCCAAAACAGAAGTTCCTCAGTGGCAAAGTGCTTTGGGGAATTGTTTTTAGAGCCATAGCCTTTGGCATGGCTGTTTACGGCTCATATCTAATTGGTTCTGCAAGAGGTGGGCATGTCCTGGGATCCACCTACGCTTTTGCAACAACCGTCATCACCGAGCTCCTTGTCGGATACACTTGCAGATCGTTTACAAAAACGGTTTTTGAAATGAAACTCTGGGGTAATCCACAGCTTCTTGGTGCCATGGCGCTATCATTTGCGATGTTCTTTATAACATTCATACCGTCACTCCAGCCAATCTTCAAAACAACTGGCATAAACATGGTAGACCTTGGAATAATAGTCCTCATGGCACTTATACCACCATTATTTGTTGACATCAGCAAGCTGTTCCTGAGGCGCTATGCAAAGTAGCCTTTTTGTGTTGTCCGGCCCGTCTGGAGTTGGTAAAACCACAATAAGGCAGGAACTCGCAAAAATGATTCCCGAACTTTTCGTCTCGGTGTCTGCAACAACCAGGCAGAAAAGACCGGATGAGGTGAATGGTAGGGATTATTTATTTTTGGGCAAAGAAAAATTTGATGCAATGCTCTCAGAAAACGGGTTTTTCGAATGGGCGAATGTCCATGGGAATTGCTACGGCACCCCAACAAAACCAATTGAAGAAAAACTCGCAAATGGTAAAGATGTGCTTCTTGTGATAGATGTTCAGGGTGCCTGTCAGGTGAGAGAAAGAATGCCACTTTCATCAATACTGATTTTTCTCCTCCCACCCAGCCTGGATGAATTGAAATCAAGGCTTTCGGGGAGGAAATCGGATGATGACGAGCAGGTAAAAATAAGACTTGAAAACGCAAAATCAGAGCTAAAATCTTTGTTGAATTATGATTACTCTGTGGTAAATCACACGATAGCCCAAGCGACCCATGATGTCGCAAGCATCATAAAATGGTGCAGTTATAGGAGGAAATATGATAGACAGGGCAAAAATTGAGCAATTTATCAAAAATATGGACGGTAACAAATACCTTGCCACCATTTATTTGATACGCAGGGTCACTGGTTTGCAGGAAAAATCGGCAAAGCTCATACCAGGGTCCCAGAGGTTCATGATTGAGCAGTCAATCGACGAGTTTCTTGAGGGAAAATCCAAGGTTTCCTTTGCAGAAGACGCAACCTGCGACATCCCAAAATTTGTAGAAGCCCAGGAAGGCCCAAAAGATAAGTAATGAGGAGCATTGCTCTACTCATCATTTTGTCCTACCTGGCAGGCTCTTTCCCGTCAGGCTACATCGTTGGCTGGCTTTTTGGGAAAGTAGACATAAGGCGCGTTGGTTCAAGACAAATAGGTGCCGCAAACGTAACCAGACAGCTCGGGATAAAGGTTGGAGCGCTTTCATTATCGCTTGACCTGTTAAAAGGTCTTTTGCCGATGTTTGTTACCCATTATATCCTTAAACAACCAATGTGGGTGACTTCGGTGTGTGGCATTGCAGCTGTGTTTGGCCATGATTTTTCGATATTTCTGTCATTCAGGGGTGGCGAGGGCCTTGCAACGTCATTGGCTGTGATATTCTTTCTTGCGCCATCAAGATTTCTGCTGATGGCGCCATTTGCCGTGATAACAGCACTGAGCACTGGCTACGTAACCCTTGGAGGAATCGTACAGTTATGGGGGTACGGCGTCACAACCTGGGTGACAGGATCGCCGTTAGCATCAGTTTATTCCGTTATATCGTTGATCCTGCTTGGCCTGACCAAACAAACTCCTTGGATCATGAAAAACCCACCAACCCAGTTTATGCAACCTAGTTTTGTGGTTCCTCATTCTGATCCTGTTTCAACATTCGAGCAAGACAATCAGCAATAGAAATACCCGCGCCGCTAAACCTAAGCAGTACGAGATATTCTCTGTTTCCATCAGCACCTCTTATGGGAGATTCACAACAATCAATCACCGAGGCACCAATTATATGAATTCTGTCCAGTGCTTCAGTGATTGCCATTTCAAGAACATCGTCTTTCCTTATTACTCCACCCTTGCCTACTTTGCCCGGTCCAGCTTCAAACTGGGGTTTTAGGAGCCATACTATAAAACCTGGTTCCCCAAGAAGGTTTTTAAGTGGTGCGATTACTTTATCTCCGCTAATAAACGAACAATCAACACATGCAAACTGAGGTTTTTCTGGGAACATCTCAGGCACAAGATTTCTGGCATTTGTTTCATCCATTATGACAACTCTTGGATCACATGCTACTTTTTGCGCAAGCTGTGATCTGCCAACATCAACAGCATAAACTTTTTTTGCTCCTCTTTGCAAAAGACAATCGGTAAAACCACCAGTTGAAGCACCAACATCAACTGCGATCAACCCCTCAACGTTCAACCCAAATTTTTCTAGTGCATGCTCAAGTTTGTGGCCACCCCTACCTACAAATTTTGGTGGAGCAGCAATTTCCAAGCACGAATCCTCAGGAACAAGCTCACCCGGTTTCATGACGGTCCTGCCCTTGACGCTTACCTTGCCCTCCATTATCAAAAGTCTGGCCTGTGAACGAGTAATCGTGCCATCCTTGGATAAAAGTTCATCTGCCCTTATTTTTTTCATGCCAACTCCGTATAAAATATTGACTTGTCTTATACTGCGTTATAATATCATATTTCTGGTTGAATGAGAGAGTATATACCACTCCTGTCTTCGAAGAAGTTTCAAATTGCCACCCAGGCCCTCAAAGAGGGCAAGGTGAAATCTATTCTAGCTGAGGGACTCTCTGGCTCCGATCTCTCAATAAACCTGGCAAATATATCCTCCATAGAGGACAAGTATGCCATAGTCTGCCCTGATGAACAAACCGCGTTGAGATTTTTCCAGGAACTCGACTCAGTCCTAGAGGATGCACCCATAAACAGACTGTTTTTCCCAGCAAGTGACGCACCGCCACTGGACAAAACATCACCGTCAATATCAAGCATAAGCTGGCAGATTTCAACACTGTACCAAGTACTTATAAACCCTGGCGCAACAATCCTTGTTACAAGCTTGCAGGCCCTTTATGACTGTATTATCCCGCCAGACGTACTGCAAAATCAGGCAATGATCATTTCTAGGGGTGATTTGCTTTCGGTTCCAAAACTCAAACAGAAACTCGTAGAGCTTGGGTACAAGATAGAAGCCCAGGTTGAGAAAGTCGGAGATGCAGCACTCAGAGGTGGAATAATAGATTTCTTCAGCCCCTCCTCTGATCTCCCCTACAGAATCGAGTTTGATGTTGACGTAATAGACACAATCAGGCAGGTAGACCCCGAAACCCAGTTGTCAGTAAAGCAGGTTGAATCCTGTCTGCTCCTGCCTGTGTCCCATATATTCCTGGATGAGCAGATATCCCAAGAGGCAGTCTCGAGGATCGACATGTTCATGCTGACTGTCAGCATTCAAAACAGCGAGATGCGTGAGACCCTTAAAAAAGACAAGGATCACATAAACAACCTCGTGCGTTTTACAGGGATGGAGCATTATATACCATTCTTCTACGGCAAGGCGACAAGGTTGCTTGATTATATAAAAGATTACATGATTGCCTGGGTGGAGCCTGACAGGATATCTGATACCTATGAGCGGTTCAGACGTGACACGATGGATGTTTATGTGAATGGTATCAAGAAAGGTGAACTGCTCCCGCAAAAAGAACTTGATGACATTGAAAGACTTGAATTTCCTCACATCACCAGGCATAACCCATCAATGCTGATTTATAGCATGAAGGCTCCTGACTCGCCCCAAAAAAATAAAGTTGTCACAATCCAGCATTCACAGCCAGACCCGATGGTCGGAAAACTCCAGGATGTGGCATCGTTCATTTCCGGAAAAGTGCAGGGCGGCTACAAGATCGTTATCGCAACAAAACAGCCCGGCAGAGTAAAGGAGCTTATAGAACTCCAGGATGGACTTGTTCCCTCCAAACCTGAAAAGCTGGACGAAGAATCAGCACCCTTCTTTGACATAGTCAACATGTCACTGGAGAGGGGGTTTGAGGACAGAAGAAGGAAAATTCTACTCCTTACTGACAATGAACTCTTTGGGTGGAGAAGAAGGATTGGCGCCACAAAAAGATACAGGGGTGGTTCACCAATCAAATCTGTTGATGAACTCCATCCGGGCGACCTTCTGGTCCATCTGACCTTTGGGATCGGCATTTACAGGGGGCTCAAAACCGTAACCGCGGCAGGGATCACAAAAGAATATCTCCAGGTGGAATATGCGAAAGGGGACAAGCTCTACATACCTCCTGAAAGACTCCCACTGATCCACAAATACCTTGGCAACCCTGAAACAGTAACAATCAACAAGCTTGGCGGAAGGGAATGGCCGGAGGCCCTTGCAAGAGTGGCAAGAGGCACAAAAGACATTGCCGCAGAATTGATAAGACTTTACGCCAGAAGAGAGATGTCCAAAGGTTACTCATTCGAGGAAGACACTATCTGGCAACAAGAAATGGAGTCAGCTTTCCCGTATGAGGAAACAACCGACCAGCTCAAGGCAATCATGGAAGTCAAGCACGACCTTGAACGGTCGAAACCAATGGACAGGCTTGTTTGTGGTGATGTCGGCTACGGCAAGACCGAGGTCGCAATAAGGGCCGCATTCAAGGTAATTGTGGCCGGGAAACAGGTAGCGATACTCGTCCCTACAACAATACTCGCGCTCCAGCATTACAATACTTTCAAAGAACGTTTTGCCCCGTTCCCGATAAAGGTGGAACAACTATCGCGATTCAAGGGGAAAACCAGCCAGAAAAAGGTTGTGGAAGGCATCACCGATGGATCAATTGAAATGGTCATTGGTACTCATCGCCTCCTGCAAAGCGACATCAAATTCAAGGACCTGGGATTGCTGATAATTGACGAAGAACAAAGATTTGGTGTCGAGGACAAAGAGAAAATCAAAAAACTCAAAGAAAATATTGATGTACTGACCCTCACCGCAACTCCAATCCCAAGGACGCTCGAAATGGCACTGACCGGGGTAAGGGAGATTTCGCAGATCAATTCTTCTCCGGAAGGAAGAAAACCAGTAAAGACATACGTTCAGGCATATTCTGAAACTGCCGCAAAAGAGGCCATTGAAATCGAGCTTGCAAGAGGTGGCCAGGTCTACTATGTCAACAACAGGATACAGGGCCTCGGTTCAATCATGTGGAAGCTCAAAAAGATTGTCCCAAATGCCAGGATTGCCATAGCTCATGGGCAAATGGACAGCGATGAGCTGGAAGACATAATGCTCAGTTTCTACAAGGGTGAAATCGATATCCTCTTGTGTACGACAATCATTGAATCAGGCCTGGACATTCCCACTGCCAACACAATAATTGTGGAAAATGCGCAAAATCTTGGTCTGGCACAGATGTACCAGCTCAGGGGAAGGGTTGGAAGGTCAGAAAAGAGGGCCTACGCATATTTCTTCTACAACTCTGAGGAGGCTCTGACAGAAACAGCCAGAATGAGACTCGAAGCTATAAGGGATTTTGTTGATCTCGGAGCGGGCCTCAAGATAGCTATGAGGGACCTCGAAATAAGGGGCGCCGGCAACATGCTTGGTGCAGAACAGTCCGGCCATATCGCCGCAGTTGGCTACGATCTGTACCTGAGGTTGCTTGAGGACGCAAAAAAACAGCTCCAGAAATCACATGATGGAAAACCTATAAGACCAGAGGCGCCACCACAGGAATGCAATGTTGATCTAAGAGTTTCAGGCTTCATACCAGAGCACTATGTTCCGGACGAAGCATTGAGGATTGATTGCTATCAAAGACTGGTGAGTGCCGAAACAACCAACCAGGTGAAATCAATCGAACACGAGCTCCAGGACAGGTTCGGAAGGCCACCCCCAGAGGTTGAGTCACTCTATGAGCTTGTAAAAATAAGGGTCCTTGCACAATCAATGGGAATCAACTCCATCGTCGAGGACAACCTGACGCTAAATTTCCATTTTGGGCCAAATGTAAAACTCAGAGAAGACTTCCTGGACAGACTGGTGGCAAGGTTTGGCGAGAGAACTACTGTCAGACCAAACATGATCAGGATCAGGAAGCAGAGAGACAACCCCGTAAAGCTGGCAAGGGAATTCATCGAGCTTGCCTGCGAGGACTAAAGGATGAACTTTTCCTGGATAATAGAAAAAGAATTGATGATCTCATCTGCTCCAGAGAACATGCAAATGCTTTCAAGGCTCAGGGACACCGGCATAAAAGCTGTAGTTTCATTATCCAGAGTACCATTCACCGACAAAGATTTTGAAGAATTGGGGATTTTCAATCTCAAACTCCAGATTCCGGAAGATAAACCACCAACGCTTGAACAGTTGAGAGAATTCATTTTCTGGGCTGGATTTATGAAAAAACACGGATTGCCTATACTGATTCATTGCCAGGAAGGTTATGAACGTTCAGCAACACTGGCGGCATGCTATCTTGTAGTGTTTACGAACATGACGACAAACCAGGCAATCGAGGAAGTGCGTGCAATAAGAGGTGACAACTCGATTGCGTTTCTCCACAATCAGGGATTTGTCAACGAGTGCGAGTATGTGAAACCACTTTTAATAAACGCTTCTGACACCTCTTTCTATGAGGCAAAGCTCCTCATTGATCTGCTTAGAAGACTTTGCCCCTGGGACAGGGAGCAAACCCCTGACAGCATGATGCAAAACCTCCTCGAGGAGACTTATGAGGTCTGGGAAGCAGTCAAACAGAAAGATGTTGCTCACGTAAAGGAAGAACTCGGAGATATCCTGCTCCAGGTGTTGATGGTTTCAAGAATGCTCTCGGAAGAGCAACCATTCAGCGTTGAAGATGTAATTGCTACAATGCAGGAAAAACTTGTCTACAGGCATCCACACGTTTTTGGTGAAAGCAAGACAAAAACGGCTGACTCTGTTCTTGGCCAATGGAACAGCCTCAAAAAACAGAATAAAAACAATGGATCAATAAGGGATATCCCATCAAATCTCCCACCACTTGGCAGGGCCGAAAGAATAATGGCCCATGCAAAAGGCCTCGGGTTTGACTGGGACAAAACCGAAGGGGTCCTGGAAAAGCTAGATGAGGAAGTCGGTGAGCTCAAGGAAGCCATCCAGACCAAAGACAAAAACGAGATTGAAAATGAACTTGGGGATGTTTTCTTTGTTCTGCTAAATGTGGCCAGATTTCTTGATATTGGCCCTGAAGTAGCGCTTTCAAGAACACTGGACAAATTCATAAAAAGATTTGAAAAGATAGAGAGCCATTCAAAAGAAACCGGAAAACCGATTGGCCAGATGACTTTGGGGGAAATGGATGAAATCTGGAATAAGGCCAAAAAAGACCATCAATAGGAATTTCTCTCTGAATTTCCTGCCTTGAAAAACCACCTTAAAAAGTTTAGAATGCCGGTGTGAGTTGCAAAAAAACAAATAGCAACAGGTGCAATTGCACCTATGAACCATGCGAGCGCAAATACAAATGCTGCGAGTGTCTGTCATTCCACAAATCACAAAATGAGCTCCCGGCATGTTATTTCACTGCAGAGGAAGAAAAAACCTACGACCGTTCAATAGGCTTTTTCTGTAAAAACCATGTCAAAATTTAACCCATCCCCCTCGATGAATGAGGGCACATTCGCATCAGAGGTCATCAACAGGTCCCTTCTTTATGGAATTCTCGGCTATCTTCCAGAAGAAATCTGCAATGTTCTTGTTCTCGATGGGCCAAAACAGACCCAGATGTCACTCATTCTTGAAAATGCCGGCTATAAGGTGGCCAGGATATGCCCGCAAAAGGATGATGACCCAACATGTATAGCCTCAACAACTGAGGAAATAGAAGGAGAAAGTTTTGGAGTTGTGATCTGTCCTGGCTGGCTCTCCGACAATGATGATCCTGAGGAAATATCAAGAGAGGCAATGAGACTTCTGGTTCAGGGTGGTCTCTTCTTTGGCAGTGTACCGGGAAGGTTTGCGGCCGCAGTCGACTGTGTCCCTCAATCAACAAGCAATGCGTCAAGCATTGCAAACGGCATAGATGAAATCCAGTGGTGGGGTACCAAAGAACTTTTTACCCCAAATGATATTGCTTGTGAGCTCGAGGCCATCGGTTTTGAGGTTGTCGACTTTTATGGATGGGAGCACGCCCTGACAAAACTGCCTGGCGAAAAGCTTTCCGCAACAGACTGGGACGAGGGCTTCTTTGAAGACTTTTTGGAGTTGGAATTCAGGCTTGCCCAGGAAAGATCAATCCTTGGCATGGCTCCAACAATCCAGTTTGTGGCAAAAAAACCAAACCCGGAACCGTAAATCCCAAACCAACTAAAAACAAAAAAGCCCTCCATTTGGAGGGCTTTTGTCATTTTGTTTAAAGAATATTCACGGAACACTTATCATCATTCTTTCAATCTTCCTGCACTGCCCCGTTTCTCTATCAATATCGAGCAAAACGGCACATAATCTTACATCACCTTCTGCAACCTCAAATCTTGCCCGTCTTGCACTAATCATTTTGGAGATCGGCGCGCTGGGTTCCATACCAATAATTGATTCATGGGGGCCAGTCATTCCTACATCGGTAATAAAACCTGTTCCTCCCTTGAGTATTCTCTCATCAGCCGTCTGGACGTGCGTGTGGGTACCCAAAACCGCAGAAACCCTCCCATCAAGGTAAATGCCAAGGGCCTGTTTTTCGCTCGTTGCTTCGGCATGGAAATCGATTAGGATGGCTTTTGTTGTACTCCTTAGCTCTTCAACAATTCTGTCAGCGACTCTGAACGGGCAATCAATAGGCGTCATGAAGACCCTGCCCTGAAGGCTCACCACCGCAAGTGTTCCGGAAAGTCCCTCAAGCACAAAGTAACCATTACCAGGATTTCCTGGGGGGAAATTGGCCGGTCTTGCCAGAAGACGCTCGTTTTCAAGTAATTCGTCAGCTTCCTTCTGGTCATAAAGATGATTGCCAAGTGTTATTCCATGGATGCCAGCAGCCCTGAGCTTGTCTGAAATGTCAGGGGTGAGGCCAAACCCACCGGCCGCATTTTCACCATTTGCCACAACAAAATCGACACTGTATTGCTTTACCAGGCCCGGAACAACAGCTTCAATGGCCTTTCTTCCTGGTTTGCCAACAATGTCTCCGATGAAGAGGACTATCATTTTGCGTTCTCAGTGTATCTGACTTCCCTTATGACCGTGACCTTTATGGTCCCCGGATATGTGAGCTCGTTTTCAATCCTTGCTGCAATGTCGCGGGCCATCTGATAGGCAAGGACATCATCAATATCTTTTGGCTTAACTATTACCCTTATTTCCCTGCCGGCCTGTATTGCGTAAGTTTTTTCAACGCCCCTGAAGCTCTTTGCAATTGTTTCAAGTGATTCAAGTCGCTGGATGTAGGCCTCAAAACTTTCGCGTCTTGCACCAGGCCTTGATGCAGAAATGGCATCAGCTGCCTGCACAAGAACGGCGTAGACGGATGTTGGGGCAATATCGCTGTGATGAAGCCTGGCAGCTTCAACCACTTCTATCGGCTCGCCATTCTTCCTCAGGATTTCGGCGCCAAGCTCGTCATGCGAGCCTTCCCTTTCCCTGTCAACAGCTTTGCCGATGTCGTGGAAAATGCCTGCTCTTTTGGCTTTCCTGGCATCAAGGCCCAACTCATTAGCCATGTGGGCCGACAGCATTGCAACTTCAATCGAGTGGGCAAGGACATTCTGGCCATAAGATGTCCTGAAACGGAGTCTTCCGAGGAGTTTTACCAGCTCTGGTTTGGCCTGCTGGAGACCAACCTCAAGCAACGCCTGGTCACCCTCCAGTTTCAATCTGTCCTCAAATTCCCTTGTGGCCTGCTCCACAACCTCTTCAATCCTGCCTGGATGTATCCTGCCATCTGTTATCAATTTCTCCAGTGCCAGTTTTCCAATCTCGCGTCTGACAGGATCAAAGCATGATATGGTGACAACCTCCGGGGTGTCATCAACGAGAAGGTCAACGCCTGTTGCAGTTTCAAAAGTCCTTATGTTGCGTCCTTCCCTTCCAATGATTTTTCCTTTTATCTCCTCGGATGGGAGCGGAACAGCAGAAACGGTCACCTCTGCCGTATATTCAGAAGCAATCCTTTGCACCGAGCCAAGAATAACCTCTCTGGCCTTCTGCAACGCCTTGTCCTTTGCTTCCTCTTCCATATTCTTTGCCTTTTGGGCAAGCTCGTAACTCATTTTCTGCCTCAGCTCATCAAGGATGATCTGTTTTGCAGTTTCCTGGTTCAATCCAGCAATTCTCTCGAGTTCTTTCCTCTGTTTTTCGACAATCTGGTCGGCTTGCTCGTGCTTTTCGTCAAGTTCCTTTTCCCTGACTGTTATTGTATTTTCACGCTTGCCCACAGCTTCAGATCTCTGTTCAATCTTCTCTTCCCTCTGGGCTATTCTTCTTTCAATATCCACCAGCTCCTGGCGCTGTTGCCTGAATTCCTTTTCCCTCTCTGCAACAAGCCTCATCGCCTCGTCCTTGGCATTGACAAGGATCTCTTTTTTCTGTGTTTCTGCTTCGTCCCTGGCCTGTGAGGTAATCCTCTTGCATTCTTCTTCGGCCCTTCGTATCTTGCCGTCCGCCGATTTGGCGGAAGCGTTCATGGCATAGAAAAAAGCCACTGCGGCACCGAGTGCCAACCCTAACAATCCAACAATGGTTTCAATCATCTTGTTCCTCGCACTTCATTTCCGATTTTATTAGGTCTGACGGGAAACCAAGCCTGGAAAGTTTTGAATACAGCTTTCTTTTTTCGAGACCTTTGTTTGAACTTACAAGCTTTTTCAAAGGCTCTCTCCAGTCTGTTTGCCTGATTTCTGCGTCGGCATCACTTTTTTGTATTCCCAGGGCCACAAGCCCGAGTTTGACCTTAAAAGGTCCCCAATGCCTGGCTCTTTTGGCCCTGACATATTCTTTAATAAATTTTTTCTCATCAAGAAGGCCGAGTTTTTTGAGTTTTGCAATAACCTCTTCGGTCTCTTCTTTTAAAAATCCTTTCTTTGCAAGCTTTTCCCTTATTTCAAGCTCTGCCCTGTCTCTTGCCGCAAGTAACCTGAGTGAGTAGGTAAAAGCCTTGCTGTTATTTTTCTTCGCTATGGGGCTGTCCCTGTGGGACCATTCCATAAGCGCTCCTGATCCTCTTTTCGATCTCGGACATCATTTCCGGTTTCTGGGCTATGGCGGCCTTTGCGTTGTCGCGCCCCTGGCCAAGCCTTTCGCCGTCAAACGAGAACCACGTTCCGGATTTTTCAACAATGTCCAGATTGACTCCCATATCAAGCAACTGGGATTCCCTTGAAACACCCTGGCCAAACACGATCTCAAACTCTGCCGAAAGATATGGAGGGGCAACCTTGTTCTTGACGATCTTGCACTTTACCTGCGTACCAACAATGCGATCACCATCTTTCTGGCTCTCGCCTTTCCTCACTTCTATCCTGACAGAGGAATAAAACTTCAATGCTCTTCCACCAGTTGTTGTTTCAGGATTTCCAAACATTACGCCTATCTTTTCCCTGAGCTGGTTGATGAATATGCCACAAGTCTTGCTTTTGCCCATCACACCGGCCAGTTTCCTCATGGCCTGTGACATGAGTCTTGCCTGAAGACCCATAACAGAATCGCCCATTTCACCTTCGAGTTCTGCCCTTGGCACAAGCGCTGCGACAGAATCCACCACAAACAGGTCAATTGCTCCTGATCTTGTAAGTATCTCTGCTATCTCAAGTGCCTGCTCGCCTGAATCTGGCTGGGATATGATGAGGTCCTGAAGGTTTACGCCAAGGCGCTCCGCATAGGAAGGATCAAGTGCATGTTCTGCATCAATGAACACAGCCTTGCCACCCATCTTCTGTACTGAAGCTATGGTAGTTAGCGCTACGGTTGTTTTTCCTGAGCCTTCCGCGCCATATATTTCAACTATCCTTCCTCTCGGGAGCCCGCCAACACCAAGGGCAATATCCATCGACAAAATACCGGTTGGAATAGCCTCCACAGCCATCCTTCCATGGCCATCACCCAGCTTCATTACAGTGCCTTTTCCAAACTGTTTTTCTATGGAGGCTATTGCCGAGTCTAAAGCCTTGTCCCTTTCGGTTTTTTCAGGTATCTTTTCGCTCATCCCAGCTCCTTTGACCATAGGGGCTCGTATGTTGGCCCCGAATTTGAAAGAATTGACTTAAAAAATACCACATTTTTAAAAAAAAGCTCGTCTTTTGATTGTGGTGGCAATTCCGCAACAATTTTCACAAAGTCAAATGGTTCTTTGATCCTGCCCAAAGTCAGATGGGGAACAAACGGCCTGTCTTCAAGCGGAAAACCAAATTTGTTGCAAACAGCATCTATTTTTTGCGCAACCTCAATGCACATTGGGCTTTCGAGACCAACCCAGAGGACTCTGGGCTTTCTGAGGTTTGGAAAACCACCAAATCTGGAAAGCTTGTATGGAATTTTTTGAAAAACCATTCCTTCAAGTTCACCAGATATTTTTTGTGCAATATTTTCTTCAGTATCCCCAAGAAATTTCAATGTAAGATGGAAATTTCCTTTTCTTGTCCAGCTTGCACTCGCACCAGAACTTTTGAGAACAGGTGTTATCTCATCAAAATATCTCAGGGTGGAGGCATCAAGCCCTAGGGCAATAAATGTTCTAATGGCCAACTTTCACCCCTCCAAGGTCATAGGGCGAGAAAGAATTTACCTTGACGTTTACAATATCACCCCTCTTGATGTTTGCACCTTTTACTGAAACTGTTCCGTCAATTTCCGGGGCATCAGCCATTGAACGTCCGATTGCCGTATCTTTGCCGATGCCATCAATGATTACAGGCAATATCTGTCCCTTGAGCCTTGAGTTGTTTTCAAGCGATATTTCGCTTTGAAGGGTCATCAGGGTGTTCCAGCGGTAGTTTGCGACCCTTGAGGAAACCTGTTTCATTTTGTAGGACAGGGTATTTTCTTCTGGCGAATATCTGAAAACCCCTAGCCTGTCAAACATTGTTTCTCTAACAAAAGAGATGAGCTCATCAAAATCCTGCCTGTCTTCGCCGGGGAAGCCGACAATGATCGATGACCTCAAAATGGCGTTCTTGAATGAACCTCTGATCGTTTTAACGAGAAGACGGATGTCATCTCTTCCTGGGCTGGGTCTCCCCATTGCAGAAAGAATCTTGTCGCTTATGTGCTGGAACGGGATATCAAAATATGGAAGCACCTTTTTAACAGTAAAGGCCGCAAGGACATTCTCCATAAGGTGCATCGGGTTCAGGTACATCACCCTTATCCACTCAATGCCATCAATCTGCGAGAGCTCCTCCATCAATTTCTTCAAATCATAAGGGGCTTTCGCATCAAGTCCTACAATGGAAGTGTCTTGTGCAATGATGATGATTTCCTTGACACCAATTGAAGCAAGCGCTTTTGCCTCAAGAACAAGGTCTTTGAGCTCAAAACTGTGGTAGGGGCCCCTTATTGAGGGAATGGTACAAAAAGAGCATTTATGGGAGCAACCCTCGGCAACCCTTAGATATGCCACATGGGGGAGTGTCAGCTGGAGCCTCGGGAGCGGTGAGCCCTGCGGCGCATGGACATCAGACCTTTCAAATGCAAGCGATCCATTGGCCGCCAGTGCAGCAAGGTCATTTTTGCCAGTGCCGAGAAAAGCATCAACTCCCTTATACTTTTCCTTTATCTGTTCCCCGACAAGCTGGGGGAGACAGCCAGTCACAACAATGCGCTTTATTTTGCCGGCCCTTTTGAGCTTGATAGCATTTTTAATGGTCTGCTCAGACTCTTCCCTTGCATCTCCAATAAAAGAGCACGTGTTTATGAAAAGAATGTCACAATCCTGATCGCCAAGAACTATCTCATAGCCTTCTTTTGCAAGAGAGGCCATCATCTGTTCGGAATCCACCAGGGCTTTCGGGCAGCCAAGACTGACAAGCCCAACCCTCGTCACTTCTTCCTCCGCGAGGATTGGTGTTTTATGGCAATCTTGATGACGTCAAAAACATTCTCCACAAAAACTATTTTTATCTCGGAGAGCACATCTGCCGGGATTTTCTTGCTGTCAGCCTCATTGTCCTTTGGTAAAATGACAGTTTTTACACCATAGCGGTGTGCGGCCAGGACTTTCTCTTTTACCCCACCAATTGGAAGGACAGAACCCCTCAGGGTTATCTCTCCGGTCATTGCGATATCTGATCTGACAGGCAGACCGGAAATTACAGAAACAAGAGAGGTTATTATCCCAATTCCTGCGGATGGGCCATCCTTGGGGATTGCACCTTCAGGGAAATGTATGTGTATGTCGGTTTTGTCAGCGCTGTAAGATTCCGGAAGGCCAAGTTCTTTTCTGTGGCTCCTGACAAATGACATGGCAGCCGTGGCTGATTCCTTCATTACATCGCCAAGCTGACCAGTGAGTATCAGCTTTCCTGAGCCCTCCATCAGGGTGCACTCAATAAAGAGAACCTCACCGCCATTTTCCGTAACGGCCAGCCCAGTGGCAATTCCAACCTCATCTTTTTTGAGCTGCACATCAGATTTGAATATCGGAACATCAAGATAATCTGAAAGATTTTCCGGGAGTATTGTTATTTTCTCCAGCTTGCCAGTTTCAACCTTGTTTTTGGCCACCTTGCGCATGATCGAAGCGATCCTGCGTTCCAGGGTCCTGAGACCAGCTTCTCTGGTGTAAAGTCTTATCACACCATCTATTGTTTCATCCGGCAATTCCACATCACCCGCAGTGAGGCCATTTTCCTTCAACTGTTTTGGTATGAGGAACTTCTTTGCTATGTGGATTTTGTCATACTGGGTATAGCCCGGGATTGTTATGAGCTCCATCCTGTCAAAAAGCGCCCTTGGAATGGTATGGGCAACATTGGCAGTTGTAATAAAAAGCACGCCTGACAAATCATAGGGAATTTCCAAGTAATGGTCAGAGAATGCGGTGTTCTGTTCAGGGTCAAGCGCTTCAAGCAATGCCGCCGTAGGGTCTCCCCTGAAATCCAGCCCCACCTTGTCAATCTCGTCCAGCAAAAAAACGGGGTTCGAAGAGCCAGCAAGTTTCATTCCCTGGATTATCCTGCCAGGCAAGGCACCAACGTAAGTGCGCCTGTGTCCTCTTATCTCGGCTTCGTCTTTTATTCCGCCAAGCGAAACCCTTACAAATTTCCTGCCCATTGCCCTGGCAATTGATTTACCAAGCGAGGTTTTCCCGACACCTGGAGGACCAACGAGGCAAAGGATGGGACTTTTTGCTTTTGGGGACAACTTTCTGACTGCAAGATACTCAAGAATCCTTTCCTTGACCTCATCAAGATCATAGTGGTCCTCGTCAAGTATCTGTTTTGCCTGCTTGATGTCTATGCAGTCCTCGGTTTTTATTTCCCATGGAAGCGAGAAGATCCAGTCCAGATAGTTCCTTACAACGGCCGCTTCTGCCGCCATTGATGGCATTTTTTCAAGCTTGTCCAACTGCTCGTTTATGGCTTCTACAACATAAACAGGAAGATTTGGTCTTCCTTCAAGCTTCTTCTTGAGTTCGGATATATCATTTGAAAACTCGGAGCTGGATTCTCCAAGCTCTTTCTGGATAGCTTTGAGCTGTTCCCGCAGGTAAAATTCCTTTTGGGTCTTGTCTATTTTGTTGCGTACCTCAGACTCTATCTTGTTCTGGATATTGAGAACCTCAAGTTCCGAGCTGACAAGATCGATGAGTCTGGAGAGCCTCTCTCTGACTGGAACTATGGAGAGGACTTCCTGTTTCTCTGATATTGAAAGCCCGATGTTGGCGGCAACTATGTCAGCCATCTGGTTTGGTTCTTCAATTTCGGAGAGACCGAGGAGCATCTCCGGAAGGAGTCTCTTGTTTATCCTGAAATATTCATCAAATTTTCCGGTAAGCACTCTCATGAGCGCCTTGATCTCCGGGTCCATTTCAAAAGTTTCGACAAATGGCTCGACCACTGCTTTGGTGAATTTCTCGCCATCAACAAATTTCTTAATTTTTACTCTTCTAATGCCTTCTGCAATGACCCTGAGATTTCCATCCGGCATTTTTTGCTGGAGCTGCAATATCTCACAGCCAACACCAACATCATAAAGATCGCTGGCGCCAGGTTCGTCAACCATTTCAGATTTTTGCGTACAGACCACAATCATCCTGTCATTGGCATAGGCCTCTTCAACCGCGGCTACCGATCTTTCCCTCCCAATAATCAAAGGGACAGTCATTCCGGGGAACATGACGAGGTTTCTCAATGGCACAAAAGGAGCTTCAACAAGCTCCCATTTTGATCCGGGCATCAGGCTGTCCTCTCCAGAGACATCTCTGCTCCATCAGAATCAATTAGGATAGGCGATTTTATTCCTTTTGCTGCATCGGCATCAACAATACATTTTGCGACTGTTTTCATTGAGGGAAGGGAATAGAGCACGTCAAGCATGATATTTTCAAATATCCCCCTCAGCGCCCTGGCACCGGTTCCAAGTTTTTTTGCCCTCTCGGCAATTGCCAGCAAGGCATCCGGAGTAACAACAAGCTGGGCACCCTCTGCGGCAAGAATCGTCTCATACTGTTTTACAAGGGAGTTTTTTGGCTCGACAAGTATCCTTGCAAGCTCATCAACGCTGAGATCAGAAACACTTGTCACAATCGGAAAACGGCCGACAAATTCCGGTATCATGCCAAACTTGATCAAATCATCCGGGGTGACCTGGGAAAGCAGGGATGATTCCTCAATTTGCTCAACCGGCTGCCTGTTGTATCCAACCTGTCTTTTGCCAAGTCTGTTGGCAATTATCTTCGGGAGTGATTCGAACATCCCGCCGACAATGAAGAGTATTTTTGTTGTGTCCACCTGTATGAACTGCTGTTGGGGGTGTTTTCTTCCACCCTGCGGCGGAACATTGCAAACGGTCCCTTCAACCATTTTCAAAAGCGCCTGCTGGACGCCTTCGCCAGAAACGTCTCTTGTTATTGAAGGGTTCTCAGATTTTCTTCCTATCTTGTCTATCTCGTCTATGTAAACGATGCCGACTTGCGCGGCATCGACATCCCAGTCTGCCGATCTGAGAAGTCCTAGAAGCACATTCTCTACATCTTCACCAACATAACCAGCTTCGGTGAGTGTTGTTGCATCTGCAATTGCAAAAGGAACATTGAGAATTTTTGCAAGTGTTTTTGCTATCAAGGTCTTTCCTGAACCAGTTGGGCCAATGAGCATAATGTTGGACTTTTCAACCTCAACACCGGTCGACTTGAAGCCAAGCACGGAACGATAATGTTTGTAAACACCAACAGATATGACCTTTTTGGCCTGGTCCTGGCCAATGATGTGGCTGTCGAGTTTCTTGTGTATCTCCTCCGGAGGAGGAACATGGCCAATGCGCCTTTTTACTTTGCGGGTTGATTCATCCTGCAAAAGCTTTGAGCCAAGATTGATGCAGTTTTCACATATAAGGGCACCATTGCCCTCCATCCCACGAACACCAACAGACAACGGCTGTCCACAAAAAGAACAGATTTGTTGCTTGTCTTTTTCTTCTTCAGACATTTTGCTTGCCAACTGACTCTATGACCTTGTCAACAAGCCCGTACTCTACGGCTTCCTGTGACTCCATAAAGAAGTCCCTTTCAGTGTCTGCCTGGATTTTATCCAGCGGCTGGCCTGTATGTCTGGCAAGAATTTCGTTGACGGCTTTCTTCATCCTGAGCATTTCTTTTGCCTGGATTTCAATGTCTGTTGCCTGACCCTGCGCACCACCTGCGGGCTGATGGATCATTATTCTGGCATGTGGAAGGGAAAAACGTTTCCCTTTGGCACCTGAAGCCAGAAGAATGGCACCCATCGAAGCAGCCTGGCCAATGCAGATTGTTGATACCGGCGCAGAAATGTATTGCATGGTATCATAAATGGCAAGGCCGGACGTTATTACACCACCAGGAGAGTTGATATAAAGACTGATTTCCTTTTTAGGGTCTTCGGCATCGAGATAGAGCAACTGGGCCACTACAGAATTGGCTGTCGCATCCTCAATCATCTCACCGCCAAGGAAAATTATGCGGTCTTTAAGGAGCCTGCTGTAAATGTCATACTGGCGCTCACCGTAGCCGGTTTGCTCAATAACCCACGGAACAAGATTCATGGTTCACCTCACTGTTTTTCTGTGAGCTGAACCTTCCCCATCAAATACTCGACGGTTTTTCTTCTTTTGATAATCCTTGCAAGATTGTTCCTGACCTGCCCATCGTTTTGGTCGATAGCTGGCCTTCTCGCATCCTTCATTGCCTTTGAGATCGCTGCAATTTCCTGATCAATCTCTTCTTTTGAAACTTCAATGGAATTTTCTTTTGAATAGTCGTCGAGTATAACGTCCAACTTGGCTTGGTTTGTTGCTTTTGGGGTTAGTTCAGCCCTGAGCTGCTCCTCATTGATACCTCTTTTTTCCATGTACATTTCAAGTGTGATATTCTTTTTTGAAAGGTCTCTGGCGAGTTTTTCAATTTCATCATCAACAGATGATTCAACGAGGTTTTCTGGCAACTCAATATTTGTCTTTTCAAGTAAGGCCTTGGCTATCATGGACTCAATATACTCCTCTTTGGCATCCTTTGCCTGTTCGAGAAGTTCATTTTTTACGATGTCCTTTAAGGCCTCAACGTTTTCAACATGCAGTGTCTTGGCGAAATCATCATCAAGATTGGGCAATATTCTTTCTTTTATTTCGCCTATATTAATCTCAATTTCAACGGGCTCCTGCCCGGAAGAAATCTCGGCCATTACTATTTTTATATCGCCTGATTTTACACCAACGAGATTTTTGTCAAAATCTTTGACAAAATCTTCCATCCCAACTTCTACAAGTTCTTCTTTTTTCCTGTCAGATGCTCTTCCATCTGTGATAACAGACCATTTAAAATAGACAAAATCACCCTTTTTGGCTTTTCTGTCCACAGGTGCCATTGAAGCATATCTGCCTCTGATGTTGTCGATGGCTTTCGCCATATCTGCATCGGTGACGTCAAATTTTGGAACTTCAATAGCAACTTTAGAAGGGTCTGCAAGCTCGTAATCCGGGATAAAAAAGATTTTTATTGTAAGATTGAGCGGGCCATCACCTTCGAAAGAATCAACTTCGAAAGTTGGGCTTCCAACAACTCTGATTGTTTTTCCTGAAAGCATTTCCTTGAGAGCTTGCCTTGCGGCAATCTCCGTGAAATCTTCTTTCATTGACTCGATGCCAACGTGTGTGGCAAAAATTTTAAAAGGGGCTTTGCCAGGTCTGAATCCGGGGATCTTTATCCTTGAGACATTATCTTTGTATACCTGTTCAAACCCTTGACTCACCTCATCAGGGGTGAAGGTGGCCTTTCCAACTAGAGTTGTCCGGCCCTCTGGATTTGTTGTTATTTGCATGTTCACCTAAAAATTTGGAGCGGAAGACGGGACTTGAACCCGCGACATCCACCTTGGCAAGGTGGCGCTCTACCGCTGAGCTACTTCCGCGCCGTTATTTTTTTGGTGCGAAGGGCGGGACTTGAACCCGCACAGGTTTAACCCTACTGGATCCTAAGTCCAGCGCGTCTGCCATTCCGCCACCCTCGCGCACGAACCTTACTTTCAAACTACGAGTTTGGTAGTATAGCAACAAAAGTTAACGAATCAAGGGGTGCTTGATGCAACTTTCTCGGAAAGAGAGGACCAGGCATCATCGCTGGCAAGCAAGATTGCGTCTGGTTTGAAGAAAGCCTGAACCAACCCAAGGTTATTAAAAATCCTTATTTCTTCGCCCTTGAACATTGGGACTGTTGTTCTTATTGTTTTTACTTCTTTTTTAATAAAACCAGACAATGACGAATGGACAAGTTTTGCCATTATTTCGGCAGATTTGGGAATTGGCATGCAACCGAGTGCAAGAATTTCCCCATACTCTCCTCTATCAATTGCAAGAACTGCACCAGCAAGTCTGTTACCCCTTAATGCCATAAATGAAACTGAACCATCAACCTTGCCACCAGAGGCCTCTTTTTGCTCCAGAAGCCACCTGTATCGTGGTTCCCTCTCAGGAAGCTCCTTGACTATTTCCAAATCTCCGAGATCTGATGTTGCAATGACCTGGGAAGCCTCATTTTCGAACTCTTCTCTCCAGGGGGAGATTGTTATTCCATCTATATTTGGAACTTGAGGAAGTTCACCTTTTGTCCATATCATTTCAATCTGTGGCTGAACCATAAAACCAAGAGAAATCAACGGCCTGGAAATATAATCTTCTTTGCCAAAACAAATCGATTTGAATTCAATCACTTCAAGGGGGGATTGTTTGACAAGCTCGCGATAACACTCACGGACCATTTCACTTACAATTGATCCTCTCTCAGGTTCGTTCATGATCAGCGTTGAAACAATGGAACCAACCGTTTCTTTCCTGCCAACACACATATATCCAACAAGTTTTGGGCCTTGTATTGCAGTTATTATGATATCAACGGATTTGATTGGCTCGCGGATATTTTGCTCGATTATCTCGTTTATTTCACCCGAAAATGGAAGATCTGAAAGTTCCCTGTGGGCAAAATCGAGAATCCTTCTTTTATTCCCGTCCCAAACTGATATTTGTGTTTGTTTCATCTAATTTTTGGTGGGATGCACAGGACTCGAACCTGTAACCGCCTGATTAAGAGTCAGATGCTCTACCAATTGAGCTAGCATCCCGTTTTGGTTCTCGCGCCTAGCAGGAGTCGAACCCGCAACCTTCGGATCCGAAGTCCGTCGCTCTATCCAGTTGAGCTATAGGCGCAATAAGTGGGCCTAACAGGATTTGAACCTGTGACCTACGGTTTAGGAAACCGTCGCTCTATCCAACTGAGCTATAGGCCCGTTTGTACAATTTTCAACCGCGCCCGGGGCGACTCGAACGCCCGACCACCTGCTTAGAAGGCAGGTGCTCTATCCAGCTGAGCTACGGGCGCATACATAAATGGTCGGGGCGAGAGGATTCGAACCTCTGACCTTTTGGTCCCAAACCAAACGCGCTACCAAACTACGCCACGCCCCGATGTCCCGGTTGCAAAGTTCCGCAACAAGAAAAGAATTATAATTGCCTAATGTTTAATTTCAAGTCTATAAGCCTAAGCGTTCTTTTATCGTCTTTTCAAGTGTGTTCGTTTCAGGATCGGACGCACCAAGCATGCCAACTTTCTCAACAATCTGGTTCCCTTTACTGTCAAGCAAGGTAAAATTGGGGATACCCTGTTGGACAAAAACACCACCGACTTTCCCACCACTGTTGTCCCAGAAAACGTTGTATCCTATTCCTTCTTCTGTGGCAAAAGTCCTTGCCTGTTCAAGATTTTCTTCTGAATCTATATTGATTCCAATGATTACAAGTCCCTTGTCGCCATATTTCTTCTGCCAGTCAAGAAGCACAGGGGTTGAAGCACGGCATGGTGGACACCACTGGGCCCAGACATCTATGAGATAAATTTTCCCACCAAGTGAAGTCAGTTCCTTTTCAAAACCCTTCTCGTCAAACCAGACCACGCTTTTCGATAAACCATCAGTTTTTGCCAGTGATACTGGAGAAAACCAGTATGAATTTTGAGTTTTAGTGCCTGATGGTTTTGCAAGATCGAGTATCTCCTTCGGATTTAAACCCTGGTCTTTATCCATATCTATTTGACTCTTGGTTGGCTGTTTTTCTTCCTGGTTGTTTGCAGGAAGCTGTTGTTCTTCCTGTGCTGGCATTTCATCTACAACAATCTCCCTCTGCGGACCGCAAGAGGCAGCAAAAAAGATCACCACAAAAAGGGCGATCATTATAGCTATATTTTTTCTCATTTTTTCACCTCAATTGTTTTTGTTCTATCATCGTAAGATATTTGTGCGCCAAGCATTTCGGAAACAAACCTCAAGGGCACCATTGTTACACCATTGCACATTATTTGTGGAGGCACAGAGGAAGGCATAAGTTTTCTTTTCCCATCAACGGTGGCATAAGGATCGCCTATGATCATTTCAATCACTTTTGGCCCTGTGTAGGAGATGGTGACCTTCCTTTTAACCGCATCCCAGGAGGCCTTGCCTCCAAGCGGCTCAACTATTTCCTTCACAGGAACGATTGTTCTGCCATTCTCAATCTTAGCAGGACAACGCAGTTTTGTGCCAACTCCATCCACGTATCCAACATAACTGCCAATTGTAAAAATGATGATCTTTTCCTTTTTTGGATTGGCAGCATTTATAACTTTTTTCTGGAGTTTGCCTGAATAGTCGTATGCAGACAGTGTTCCACCATCGGATGATGAAGAGACGATCACCCAATCCTTGTCCTGGTTGACACAAAGCGAACTGGAGGAAGCGCCAACGGCAAATTTCCTCAGATAGTTTCCGTCTTTGTCGAACACTTTGATGTTTTGGCCGTCCAGAACAAAGAAGAGGTCTTCATTTTTTGAAGCATCTATTGCTACTGGTGAATTTAACACGCCATTCTGAAAGCTCGAAAAGTACGAACCTGAAGTGGAATATTTTTTGACACCTTGCAAATCTGCAGCATAAATTTGCTTTGATGTTGAAAAATAGCATGCTTTGGGCGAGGAGAGACCCGTTATTTCGTATCTGAACTTTCCATAGTCGTCGACAATAGCGATCTTCCCAAGTTGGGGATCAACAACGGCTACCCAATAATCATCATTTGAGCGCAAATAAACAATTTCTGAAGGATTTTTTGTTTGTCCCTTACCCATACCTATTGGCAATATATTTCTTTTAAAAACATAGTTATTTTTGGGGTCAATCTCAAACATCTTGGTTTGGGATGTTGAAGACGAGGCAAAAGAAATTTCGCCAGCACACCAGCAGACAGTAATTGAGTTTGTCTTCATTTGCTGTAGCTGTGATTGCGAGATGACAGTTTGCTGGTAATTAAGGCTTTTATCAAATTTCAGGACCTTTTGACCTGAAATATCCAGAACAAAGGTGTTTCCGTAGGCGTCACAACTTGAGTCTAGTGGTTGGGATGATATACCCATGGTGGGTATAGGCATCATAATTAAGGAAAACATTATAACAAATGACAACCACTTTTTCATATTTAATTTTTTATCCTCCTTGAAATTTTTGTCAAGGATTAAACGGGAACACATATAAAAAAAGGCCCCTAAAAAGGGGCCTTTTTGTTGAAAGTGTTTATTAGAGAACAAGCGCCAGAACTGCTTTTTGAACATGCAACCTGTTTTCTGCCTCATCAAAAACGATTGAGTATGGAGCATCAACAACTTCATCAACAACTTCTTCGCCCCTGTGCGCTGGCAGGCAATGCATGAAGAGGGCTCCACCGCTTACTTCCATGAGTTTCGGTGTTACCTGATATGGCATCATCCTCTTGACTCTCTCGGCATGCTCGGCTTCCTGACCCATTGAGGCCCAGACATCAGAGTAAATGACATCAGAATTCTGGACGGCTTCGATTGGATCATGGCTGACTTCGATGGTTGCACCGGTGAGCTCTGCATCCTGAAGTGCGTTGTCCCAGATAGTTTTGTCTGGAAGATCACCTTTTGGCGTGCAAATAGCGCAATCCATTCCAACTTTTGCGCAACCTTCAATAAGGCTGTTTGCCATATTGTTGGCGCCATCACCCATATACACAAGTTTTCTGCCACAGAACGAGCCAAATTTTTCCCTTACCGTGAAAAGATCAGCAAGCACCTGGCATGGGTGGAGGAGGTCAGAAAGACCGTTGACTACTGGAACCGAGCCATATCTTGCAAGATCAACAAGTTTCTGGTGCTGGAAAACTCTGGCCATAATTCCATGAACATATCTTGAAAGAACTTTCGCAGTGTCAGCAATAGATTCGCCACGGGCAAGCTGAAGGTCATTTGAGGAGAGGTAAATAGGGTGGCCACCGAGCTCATGCATGGCAATGTCAAAAGACAATCTGGTACGTGTGGAGGGCTTTTCAAAAATCATTGCAAGCGTTTTGCCTGCAAGGATTGGATTGATGAGCTTTCCAACCATTCTTTCAAGCTTGAGTGTGCGGGCAACATCAAATATCTGCTCGACTTCTTCGATGGTGAGATCGTGAATGGAAAGAACTGACTTTCCTTTCATGTTTATTGCCATCAGAATTTCCCCTTGATGATGTCTTCGAGGGTTGGCTTTCCGAACACGCCAAGTTCGTAACCGACTCTGACAATTGGTTTGTTGGTCTTGAGAACTCTGGTTATATCAATTGGTGTTGCAGAGACAACAACATCGCACGGCACTGCATCGATGGTCTCTTTGAGGTCCTTGATCTGCTCTGGTGAATAACCCATTGCCGGAAGCACATTTTCAACGTGGCAGTACTTTTCAAATGTTGCAGCGATAGAACCAACTGCAAATGGCTTCGGTGCAATTATTTCTCCAGCCCCTGCTTTCCTTGCGGCAACGAAACCTGCGCCGAAAGTCATTTCGCCATGGGTGAGTGTTGGGCCATCTTCAACAACCAAAACCCTCTTGCCCTTGATCAATTCTGGTTTTTCAACAAAAACTGGTGAGGTTGCTTCAACAATCATGGCCTTTGGATTGCGCTGGAAGATATTGCTTCTCACAATTTCAACATCCTCTGGGTATGCCGAGTCGATCTTGTTGATTACGACAGCATCGGCAATCAGAAGGTTTGCCTCTCCAGGATGATAAGATATTTCATGACCTGGCCTGAGTGGATCAACTACCACGATGGCAAGATTAGGCATAATGAATGGCAGGTCATTGTTTCCACCATCCCAGATAATGATATCAGCTTCTTTTTCTGCTTCCTTGAGAATGGCGCCATAATCAACGCCAGAATAGATTACTGCTCCAAGATCAATGTGTGGCTCGTATTCTTCTCTCTCTTCAATGGTGCATTTGTGGGTGTCAAGGTCAGCATAAGTTGCAAATCTCTGTACAGCCTGTTTTGCAAGGTCGCCATAAGGCATTGGATGTCTTATGGAAACAACCTTTTTGCCCATACCACGGAGGACTTCAATGACAGCTCTGGTGGTCTGGCTCTTGCCGCAACCAGTCCTGACAGCAGTAACCGAGATGACCGGTTTCGAAGATTTGAGGGCGGTCTTTTGCCATCCAGCGAGCACAAAATCTGCTCCATTGGCGATAACCATCGAACCCTTGTTCATGACAACTTCGTGTGGCTGGTCCGAATACGCGAACATGACTTCATCGGCCTTGAGATCCTTTATGAGACGTGGGAGCTCCGATTCGTCATAAATCGGTATTCCATTTGGATAAAGCTTGCCTGTAAGTTCAACTGGATATTTTCTTCCAGCTATGTCCGGGATTTGTGTGGCCGTAAAAGCAACAATTTCATAATCCGGATTGTCTCTAAAGAGCATATTAAAGTTGTGGAAATCTCTTCCAGCAGCACCCATGATGATTACTTTTCTAGCCATTGTTGTTATGCCTCCACTATTTCTTTGATTTTAAGCTGCGTGTATTCCTGGCGATGGCCTTTCCTCCTGCGATGATTGGTCTTGTGCCTATAGAAAAACACGACGAGCTTTCTTCCTTTACCATGGCTCATCACTTGGGCAACAACCTTGGCATTCTTGATGAACGGCTTGCCAACATTTATGTTGCCATTGTTTTCGATGAGCGTTACCTGATCGAGGGCGTAATCCTCGCCAACTTTGGCATCCAGATGCTCGACCTTTATTGTGTCGCCTGCAGCGACTTTATACTGTTTTCCACCTGTTTTAACAATTGCGTACATGGGGTCCTCCATTTCAATAGTTCCAACTTAATAAGGCTATCTGATAGGTAATTCTTGTCAAGAAAAAAGGTTTGACTATTTACCAGTCGTCGGGATATTTTGGGCGTTGGCCAAAACAACTCAATCTGTGGTCTGTTGTTGCGACCAAAACACATACAAAACCATTATCAAAAACAGATGGCGATGCAACCACCGACCCTGTGAGTTTTTCAGACCAGAGTAGCTTGCCTGTTTTGGCATCAATCATGGAAAATATCCCGGAATCAGAACCTGCGAAGATCATCTGTGATTGGGAGCAATTTATGAGTATGGGACTTGATCTCATTGATTCGTCAATCTTCAGGCTCCACTGGAGACTGTTCTTGAAAGAATATATCCAACCTTGTTTTCCTTCATAAATGACCCTGCAACCAGTCTGGTCAAGAATGGCTGATGAAGTAAGCTGGTGTTCGGTGTTCTGTTTGAAAAAAACGTATGGCTTTTGCCCCCAGGCAAAAAAGTGCAAACCATAAAAATTGCCATCCTTTGCACCAGCCATAACTGTTGCTCCATCACAAACAGGGGTGGCTTCAATTGATGATCCAGTTTTGAATTCTGACAGTATTTGTCCCGTCGAACATTGCACGCACAGGATTCTGTTATTTGAAATGCCAACATACAGCACTTTTTGCACTGGTTCCTGGTCGCTGTATCTTATAAATTGGTTGTAGTCTACAGTTGGTGCGCCATAAGACCATCCGCCAAGATCAATTGTCCACTTTACCACGGGCGTAAGAGACAAAGCGTTAAACATGTAGAGTTTTCTGTCTCCAGAACCTATTACAACACAACCGTAATGGTCGGTATCTGACTGAAAAACTGTTGGCGAACCATCAATTGGACCTGCTGTCTGGTATTCCCATATCGCTTGACCCGTGTCGGTGTCCAGACAATAGAACTTGCCATTCTGGTCGCCAAAAAACAGCCTTTCCATATAAATTGCCGGTGATGACCTTATTTTACCAGATGTTTTGAATTTCCATATCAGAGAACCGTCGCTCACAGCTATCTTGTACATGCTGCCATCATCACAACCAACATAGGCATAGCCATTTTTTGAAAAACATGGCGTTGAATATACGGCCTCTTTCAATTCAACCTGCCACTGGAGAATAAATGGGAATTTGTCAATGGGCTTAATGTCAATGGTTGATGTTCCATTATGTTTCTGGTCTCCCCGGAACATCGTCCAGACTTTTTTCTCCTGATAACCATAAAAAACCTGCTCTGGTGATTCCTGTGAAAAACTGAGGCAAGTACCCCATATTGATACTTCCTCGTCATCTTGAGACAACTGGTCTTCCCACACAACAAAATCACCATAAATTCTGGGGTTCCTTTGATCACCTATGCCTTTTGCAACACAATATGTTTGCCCTGTATTTAAATTATATGCCATTATGTCAGAACCAAACCTGTCAGATCCCGTAACCACTTCATAAATAACATACTGCCCGTCCGCACAGACATTCCTGTAATTGCCTGGCTCCGTTGTTACCGTTATCATCTTGCTAGTCAACACGTCATAACCTTTGATGATCGGCCTGGATACGCCAGCAAAATTGGGTTCAGTATCCTCATACCAGAAAACATACCGGTCAGCACCAATCACAAGGCCATACTCTCTGTTCAGATTTGTAGAGATTGTAAGGGTCTTTTTCGTCGCTATGTTGTAACCGTAAATATCGGTCTGCCTCGAATCAGGGTTGTCCTGTGAATTTCTGTTATCCAACCACATAACAACGTCTCTTACCATTTTGGGAGTGATTTGGTCGCCAAAATCATTACAGATCGGGATTATTTTTTTATTCGAGCAGTTAAAAAGCTGAACATCCCAGTCACCTCTTGAATTCTTTACGGTCATCGCAACAAAATTGCCAAAGAGTTCACCAGTTCCAGGGGTATCAAACTGTTTTACGAGGAACTCCTCGCCACCATCGGATGGCAAACCATAAATGGCGAACAACATCGGATCTTCTTTACCCTTGGGAACATCCCTCCAGTCCCTCCAGACAACAAAGTTTTCTGAAATCTGCGGATTGTCCTGCTTGTTTTTTTCCTTGCACACATAATCAGTAGCACCCTTCTTGAAATCAAAAATCTTTATGTCATAGTTGTCGGTCCTCAGCCTGTCAGTGTTCTCCGCCCAGACAAGCTTGTTTCTGTACTGTGCCCTGGCCCCGGATTTTTTTGCATAATTTGGTGTTGCTTTTTCTTCCCCACGGGCCAGATCCATCATGTAGATGCGTGGCATTATTTTGCCTTCACGGTCATGCAACCTGGTATCTAGCCAACTCATATAACCACCGTGCAGCAAGGGGGCATTTTGGGTATGCTCGTAGTTGGTGAGTTTTTTGGGTTGAAAATTTGAATATATCATCCTCTTCATAATTCCAGCATTAGAGTTTGGTATTATCCAGAAATCATGAGGAGAAATTAAAATTGCCATCAAAAAGAAAATGAGCCAGCACAAGGCCGGCCTGTTACTTAAATAGCGATTACAGGATGGCATTTAACTACCAATTTTAGATGCTGGAGTTCAATAATGCAATAGCTCCAATGTTTCTTAGACTTTTGCTTTTTTCCAGCTGCCTTTTCGAACCAGAAAAGTGTTAACAGCTGTAGACATGATTGCAGAAAATATTCCAATATAGAATATCCATACATAACCCTGATCAAAAACTTTTACCGCCAGATAAACAAGAAGAATATTGAATAGCCAGTTGTTCACCTGACCAAGTATCGATGGCCACATTGTATATCCTGATCCTTCAAATACCGCCCACAACATCCACTGTGCGGCATTTATCATATTCCCAATCATAGAAAGTGCAAAAACACTCTTTCCAACTGCAATTACTGCGGGATCTTTATTGAATACCCAGAAGATCTGCGGGGCGAAAAAATACCCGACAACAACCATTACAAAACCAAGGCAAACCCCTATTAGCACAGAATACCAGCCAGTCTTTTCCGATCTTTCCGGCTTTTTTGCGCCAAGGTTCTGGCCAACCAGGGCGGAAGTCGCCTGCTGGAGACCAAGCAATGGAAGATTTACGAGTCCTGCAACTTTTCCACCTATTCCAAAAGCGGTAACCACACTCTGGCCAAAATTTGAAATAAGGTTCATGAAAATTATCTGCGAGCTTGAACCAACAAACTGTGTAATAGTAGGTGTAAAACCAATCCTTAGATAATTAATCAATATCTGGAGGTCTGGTTTGAATAATCTCCCAAAAACAATTTTTATTCCACCTTTTTCAAAATGGAACTTCCAATATGGTATCCTGATCAAATATTTGTAGTAATCACCTTTCCTGTACGGCAACGCGAGGAATGTAAATCTCGATATTTTGAATTTTAAGCCATTGCAAAGCATATATAGCCCAATTACAACGGCATAGATATACGCAAGAACTGTTGCCAGTGCAGCACCAACAATCCCCATTTTGGGTATCGGGCCAAAACCATGAATAAAAAAGGGATCGATTACGATGTTGACAAGGGAAGATGTGGCAATAACAAACATACTTGATTCAGCATCAGAACAACATCTGAAAATCGTATTTATCGTGTAATAGACGAAGATTAATGGCAACGCAGCTACAATAAACCACCCATACAACAAGGCCAAATCAAAGGTACTATAAGTGCAACCTACAACAAGATCAGTTCGTGCACCAGCAAATCTCACCAGATACGGAAGAGTAAACAGGCTTATAATCGTACCGGCCAAACCAGCCAAAAATTTATAAAGGATTGTTTGTTCAGAAGCCCATGCAGCCTTTTCATAGTCCCTGGCTCCCCAGAACCTCGAAATAACCGTTATAGATCCGGGACCAAAAATCGAATTCAGCATCTGCATGAACGAATTGGCGACGTTAAAAAAGAGTATCCCTGCCTGGGCCTGTGTGGCCAACACTCCACCAAGAGTGCCTATCCAGAACATGTCTACTACATCATAAAGGTTTTCGAAGAGCCTCCCAAGTGCACCTGGCCATGACAATTTTATCAGGTTTTTGAAGATACTGCCTTCGGTGAGGTCGTGGCTTGGGTCCATAATAGAGAGAAATTTTATGCAGTTTGGGCGATGCTAGCAAGGAACCCGAAAAAGGTAATGTTAAAAGAGTGTTTTCAGTTTGTGATTTTTTCATGTCTGGATTAGAGAAGAATGTTTCTATATAATGAAATTGTGCATGAACTTGGTATAGCAAGAAACGTTCTCGAAATAATAATAGGCGAAGCCGACCAGAGAGGTGGCAGGGCAAAATCTGTCCTTTTGAGGGTTGGACAGATATCCGGTATTGTCCCCGAATCACTCGAGTTTCTCATAAAATGCCTTTCTGAAGGAACTCCGGCGGAGGGCCTCGAGGTAAAAATCGATATCGTCAAACCAGTGATGGTTTGCAAGTCATGCGGCGAGAAATTCACCGTAGAGGAGCTCTCATTCTATTGCCCCAAATGCGGGGGTGGCGACTGTGAAACTATCGAGGGCAAAGATCTCGTTATAGAAACAATTACACTGGAGGGCGACAATGGATCTTGAACTATCAAGAAAAGTTGACTTCAGGCATGAAGAAATAGCTTCAAGGATAAAAGAAAAGCTCTATAAAAATGGCACTCTCTGCCTCAATTTCATAAGTTCTCCTGGTTCAGGAAAGACCTCACTGCTTGAGAGAACGCTCGATGCACTCAAGGAAACATACAATCTGGCAGTCATCGAGGGTGATCCTGAGACAGACAGGGACGCAAGAAGGTTGGAAAAACTCCATGTACCGGTAATACTGATCAATACATCCGGAACCGGAGCATCCTGTCACCTTTCCCCAGCCGAAATTGAGCAGGCAGTAGATGATCTCCTCCTTGAAACACCACCACCAGACATAATTTTTATCGAGAATGTAGGAAACCTTGTCTGTCCTGCCGCCTACGATCTCGGAGAACACCACAAAGTTTTGTTGTTTTCAGTGCCGGAAGGCTGTGACAAACCGGCAAAATACCCGGTGGCCTTCAGGGAATCTGACCTTGTGCTCATAAACAAGATGGATCTTGCCCCATACTGCGACTTTGATCTTGAATCCTTGAAGAAAGATGCCCTGTCTGTTAATCCGTCTCTGGAATTCATTACAATGTCGATAAAAAAGGGCGACGGCCTTTTGGAATGGTTTTCATGGATTGAGAAAAAACTTGCTGAGGTAAGAAAACAAGCCAGCAAATAAAAAAGGCTCCTTAAAAGGAGCCTTTTTTATAGACTAATCTTTTATCAGGCTTCCCACATAGGTATCCTGACACCCTTTTTCTTTGCTACCTCGATTGCTTCTTCGTACCCGGCATCAACATGCCTGATTACACCCATCCCAGGATCAGCAGTCAAAACTCTGTTCAATCTCTTTGCGGCGGCATCAGTTCCATCAGCGACAGTCACCTGCCCGGCATGGACAGAGAAACCTATACCAACACCTCCACCGCCATGAACAGAAACCCATGAGGCACCGCAGGACGTGCTTGTCAATGCGTTGAGGATTGCCCAGTCGGCGATTGCATCGCTGCCATCCTTCATTCCCTCAGTTTCTCTGTTCGGAGAGGCTACCGAGCCACAATCCAGATGGTCCCTTCCAAAAACTATCGGGGCCGAGATGGTGCCTTTTTTAACCATCTCGTTGACTGCAACACCAAACCTGTTTCTCTCCCCATATCCAAGCCAGCATATTCTTGAAGGGAGACCGGGGATGTTTTTGAAATTGAGCTTTTCCCTGACCATTTTTATCCATCTGGCAAGTGACTTGTCATCTTTGTACATATCAAGAACGAGCTCATCCGTCCTATAGATGTCTTCAGGGTCTCCTGAAAGCGCGGCCCACCTGAACGGGCCCTTGCCTTCACAAAATAACGGCCTGATATAGGCTGGGACAAAACCTTTAAAAGAAAAAGCTTTTTCATATGCAAGGCCAGCTTTTACAGCCTGCTGTCTTATGTTGTTTCCATAATCGAAAGTTATCGATCCCATTTTCATGAGATCAGTCATTGCCTCAACATGCTTTCTGGCGGTCTGGTAGGAAAGCTCAAGATATTTCTTCGGATCGGAAGCTCTCAGCTTTAATGCTTCGCTGTAAGGCATGCCATTCGGTACATATCCTCCAAGCATATCATGTGCAGAAGTCTGGTCTGTAAGCACTTCTGGGATAAAATTTCTTTTGACGAATTCAGGCAGGACATCGGCACAATTTGCAACAAGACCAATGGAAACAGCCTTTCTTTCTTCCTTTGCCTTTTTGGCCATTGCAACAGCCTCATCAAGACTGTTGGTCTTGCAGTCAAGGTAACCTTCACTGATGCGCTGGTCTATCATCCCCTCGTCAACATCAACAATGAGGCAGACGCCCTCGTTCATAGTAACAGCAAGCGGCTGGGCGCCACCCATCTGTCCGCATCCACCAGTCACCGTTATTGTACCTTTGAGTGTCCCACCAAAATGTTTCTCGGCAACGGCAGCAAGAGTATTATAAGTACCCTGCAGTATTCCCTGGGTACCTATGTAAATCCACGAGCCTGCGGTCATCTGGCCGTACATCATCAGACCTTTTCTTTCAAGCTCGTCAAATTTTTCCTGTGTGCTCCAGAATGGAACAATCATCGAATTGGAGATGAGAACTCTTGGTACATCCTCATGTGTTTTGAATATGCCAACCGGCTTTCCGGACTGGACAAGCAATGTTTCATCATTCTCAAGGCGCATGAGGGCCTCTACGATTGCGTCGTAGGCCTGCCAGCCCCTTGCCGCCCTTCCGGTCCCGCCATAGACAATGAGCTCTCTCCACTTTGTGGTCTGTTCCAGGTTGTTCTGGAGCATCCTCAATGCAGCTTCCTGGATCCAGCCCTTACATACAAGCTCTTTTCCCCTTCTTGCCTTTATTTGTTCGGCGGGTGCGTCTTTTTCGTAGGAAATATTATATTGCGGCATTATTAAATCACCTTCTTTTTGCATACATAAGCAAAATCGCTTTGAGTGAATTCAATTTTTGTGTTACCAAGGACAATGATGTCACCATTTTTCAGCAATACCGGGCCACTGATTTTTTTGTCATTTACAAATGTGCCGGAATCGGATTTCAGGTCGACGATAACAAAACCATCTCCAGTTTCACTTATTCTGGCATGTTCAGGTGAGACAGTCTCATCATCAATCATGAAGTCGGCATCTTTTTTTGTTCCAAGCACAACCGAGCTGTTTCTGATCCTGTAATGCTCAGTGTCTGATCCATAGAGGTTTATCCACGCTATGTAGTGGACTTCACCTTCCTTGCGCTTCTTGACGACCTTTTCCCCGGGTTTGACTTTGTGTCTCAGTGCCCACATCAAAACAAAGACCAGCGCAAAAACAAGCAGGATGCCAAGCAAGACCCACACCCAGAGGAGATTGACAGAACCCTTTATTTCAACCTGTTTTTTCTGTTCAAGAACATCTGGGCCGACAATGCATTTCAGGGTCAAGTCAACCATCGAGCCGGGTTTTGCTTCCGGCAGACTCCTGAAAGTTACAAGGTATGAATTCCCAAGGTCACCCCTGATCTGTCCAATAAAAGGAACGATTTTCACCGTGTCAAAATCCGGGAGAAAGAGACCATTTGTCTGCTGGGCGAGGTTTCTCAGATAAACAATGTCGATCCCACCAGCGGGAGCAACGGTCACAACTGGAAAATCCGGCTTTGTTGGCTTGTTGATGCTTTCAATGTCATTCCCGTCAGATATGAGAAAAATTATCCCCTTCTCTGAATCAGGCCTTGAGTGCAACAGGTCATTGCATTCAATTATTGCATCATTGATTCTGCTTATCTGCCCTTGAGCTTTCAGTTTACCCATCTGCAAGGCAGCCTCAGCCGGATTGCTGGAGAATTTTATTAGTGGCTCAATGTTTTCTGCAAAAGCCACAAGTGAAAAAGTATCATTTTTCGTGAACAGACCAGCTATTTTTGATAGCTGAGTCTGCATGGCCGGGAAGTTGTAATCAAGAGAACCCGAAATATCAACACAGAACATGACATTTATTCTTGGCCCTTCAGATTCAAACGCTCTGGTTTCCGAAGACGAATAAACCTGGTTGTCATACTGGAGGCTGAATGCTGGTTGTTGCTGGTCCAGATTAAAAACTGTGCATTTGATATTAACAGAGGGCCATGAAGATGTATCAACCGAGTCGATAACAAGGCTGGGTTTGGCAAGGGCGGAAGGAATTGTGGCAAGAAGTGCCACAAATAGGCAAACCGCCAGAATTTTTTTCATCAATCCCTCCTGACCAGCCTCACATATCTTCTCTTGCCAACTTTTATCAGAACGGGTTTTTTGGGTTCATGTATTTCTTTTGTGGGGTCATCGACCAGCTCTTCATCAAACTTGACTGCGTTTGACTGCACCAGCCTTCTGGCTTCAGAGGTTGAGGGAACAAGCTCAAGTTTTGTCAAAAGCTTTGCAATCTGTATCGGGTAATCATCGCGTTCAAGCGCCACATCCGGGATATCGGAAGGCAGGGAATGTTCAGAGAAGACCCTCAAAAATTCTTCCCTGCAGGATTTCCCGGCACCTTCACCATGCCAGATATCAACAACTTTTTCAGCCATCATCAATTTTATGTCTCTGGGATTGACAACACCACCTTCAAAATCTTTTGTCGCCTGCTGTATTATGGAAGGATCGGCAAATGCGGCATACTGAAAATAATTGATTATAAGGCTGTCCGGAATGCTCATCAGCTTGCCAAACATGTTCGTGGGCTCATCAAGCAGATCAACCGTGTTTCCGATAGATTTGCTCATTTTTATCACGCCATCAGTGCCGGGCAATATTGGCATGGTCATCATAACCTGAGGCTCCATGCCCATTTCTTTCTGAAGTTCCCTCGCGGCCAGGAAATTGAATTTCTGGTCCGTACCACCAATTTCCACATCTGCCTTTATTGCCACAGAATCAAACGCCTGGAAAACAACATACAACAGTTCGTGGAGATATATCGGCGCTTCGGCTTTCATTCTTTTTGTAAAATCATCACGTTCCAGAACCCTGGCAACAGTGAATTTTGCAAGGAGTTTTACTATGTCCCTTCCTTCAAGCTTGCTAAGCCACTCGGAGTTAAACCTGACCATTCCACTCTGTGGTTCAAGAACTCTGATCACTTGATCAATATACGTCCTTGCACTGTCTTTTATCTGTTCTTCAGAAAGAGGCTTCCTGGTTTCTTTGCGACCGGATGGATCGCCTATCATTGCTGTGTAATCACCGATGACAAAAATAACCTTGTGTCCCATGTCCTGGAACTGACGAAGCTTTTTTAGTACTACAGCATGTCCAAGGTGAAGATGTGGAGCAGTTGGATCAGCTCCAAGCTTGATTATGAGGGGTCTGCCAAGTTTAAGCTTTTGCTCAAGGCCGTCTTCGGGGATAATCTCGGCACAACCATATTTCAACAACTCCAGTTCTCTAGTCATAGTTCACCCATGTATATGAGAATGTGGCGATGCCGATCAGGTAGAGAAACGATGACCCGGACACCGCAGAGTTCCCCTGGCCAAAAAGAAGCATGAGGGAACCTAAAACAATAAAAGAAAAAGAAACTGAGCTATAAGCCTCGTATAGTTTGACCCTTGAATTTATAAAACCAAGCAAAAACGAGAGAAAAATCCCTGTCGAGGCAAATGAATTTAGAATTAGAAAAACATTGTTTATCAAACTACTGCCAATCACAATATCAGTTGACGAGGGAACAAGAAAAGTAAGTCCAGACAAAAATGGTATTACAAAAATAACAGCTGATGTGGCCCTTTTTGAGGAAGAAGGGTTGGAGTTGTCAAACGCCATCGCATGGATAATACCGATACTGAAGCTGGCAAGAGCCACGAAACCTACAATCATGTAAGCATCGTGCTTTGTGATTGCCCAAAGCAGAAACATGATGGAGCCAAACAGCAAATTACAAAAAGCGAGAAACCATGCAAAAATGGCAAAATCATTCCTCCTGTAGAAATACTTTCTGAGACAATCCTGGGCAAGGAAGACGGCAAAAATTGAGGTTACCGCAAAACATACTGCTGTCAGGAGAGTATACGAGAGTTGATTCATTTTGAATCCCCGATTGATGCTTTTTCCAAAGGAATATTATTTCCCTTGGCATCAACCAGTGATATCAACCCCTGTCTGTAGAGTTGTGTTATTACAATAGAAATGCGCTTCTGATCAAGATGAAGCCTCGCGGTGATTCTTTCAAGCGTATTGTGGCCGTCGATTTGCTGGTACACAAGATCCTGCATCGCGGTCTCTACGCCAACTTTTGGCGAAACTATCCTGTTTTTTGGCACAAAAAGCGATTGCCCCCTGTGTGGTTGCGGGATCAGCGTCAAATCAATAAGTTTATATTTCAGGGAAGTAATTATCCCCGCCGATTTTAATGCAAACAGTATCCTGTAAGTCGAGAGGTAGCCAAGGCCAGATTTTTCTGCAATCTGCCTGGCATTGAGTTTTCCATCAACAAGCCTGAGCGTCTTCCAGTCATCAGGCTTCATGGTAAAATCTGATGAGGCCTCCTGTATATTGTCCTGTACCTCAAAAACTTCGTCCTCGAAAAAACCTTGTGATTTTATTACTTTCCATTCTTCAAGGAGTCTCGAGCCCTGGATGAGAAGGGAGTCTATTGGCTCATAGATCGTTCTGAGATCTATCCTTCCGCGCTCATCGAACATAAATTCTCCCTCTTCCCATATCAAAAGCTCAAAAAATGCCGCACTGCCAGTCAGCTTTGCAATGGAACAATGATAAAGCCTGCCAGCCTGAAAATAGCATTTGGCCTGTCTTTCTCCATCATCAATCTTCAGGGCACCAGATTTGCCCTCCATGGTGATCAGCTGGAGCAGCGAGTTCAATTTGAAACTTTTTATATCTCCGACAAGCGCCATAGGCCCTCCAAAGTCGAATTATTCAAGTCAAGTTTAATATAGGAGTTGGTTTTGTCAACTTGACCAGTGACAAAAAACATTTATAGACAAAGATTGGCACTTTGTTACAATCACCCAAGGATCAATGCAAAAACCAAACTTGCAGATTTTAGGCCTTTCTTTTTCGATTGTAATTGCCGCAATGAGCTTTCAGGTTGCGCCCTCTACGGTTATGGGAATCATAAGGGAGCTTAACCTCCTTAATTTCACACAGGCCATGTTATTGGCAAACGCACCGGCTTTTACGAGCCTGTTTATAATGCTGCCCGTTGGAAGATTTTTAAACACAAGAAACCCTATCAGATGGTCCCTTTCAGTCAGTATATTGCTTGCATTGGTCTCAGCATTGCTCCTTTTCATGGCAAGCTATCCATTCATGCTGTCCCTCAGGTTTCTAGGCGGGCTGGCAACAGCACCAGCGTATATCATTGGATCACAGCTTCCGCTGGTTGCTTTCCAGCCAGAGCACAGAAACAGGTTTTCAGCCATCCAGACACTTGCCTCACCGATTGGAACAATACTTGCCACTCAAACTGGCGGGATGATCGCTTCCAGGTTTGGACATACACTTGTTTACATTGTCCCTTTGCTCTTTAGTTTTATTGCCATCATTTTTGCCATCAAACTATGGGGTGCAAAGCTTCCAGAAATAGAAAAACCCGCGCAAAAAAAGGTTTTTTTGCCCTCAGTAAAAACCATGTTGATGGCAATAATTTGGGCGCTTTTTTCTGGTGCCACAGCAGGTGCTTTTATAAATACATCTACTGAAATCGGGATTTTTGATGGACTTGCAAGACCAGTTGCATCTCTTGGGCCATTGTTTCTGATGGTTCCATCTTTTTTCATAAGCCCCTGGGTAGGTTCAATGCTGGACAAAAAAACAAGGAGAGGAAATATGCTTATTGTTGCAGGACTGGCAATGACATTATCCATCCTGATATTGCCAATAGGAAAACCACTCTGGTTTGTTGGCTCAATTTTGCTTGGTTTGTCAGCATCACTTATTCCGCCAGTGGTTTTTTCTTCGCCAGGAAAGTTCGAGCCCAGACACAACATGGCATACTCGCTTTCAATAATAAATCTTTTTGGGACAATAGGTCTCATAGCATCAACACCCCTTGTTGGAACAATAAGGGATGCAACACAAAGTTGGCCAGCCACAATGATTGCAGTTTCAGTCTTTTGTTTTGCAATATCACTTATAGGTCTGGCTTTTGCAAAGGAGCATGAATGATGAGAAAAACAATTGTAATTTTGATAGCTGTTTTATTTGTCCTGCAACCCCTCCCAAAAAACAGTAGTGCACAGGAGGGCTGGTACCAGAAAGATGTTGAGATTGAGATACCACCGCAATCCGAAATCTCAATCGACATAAAAGACGGACTTCCTGTTGTTAATGGAAAAAACAACAAATGGGCTGAGCTGAGGTGTCCGGAGTGGATCAGGGAGGACTTGGTACTTGCCTTCGAGAAACTTTCAAAAACATCAACAAGGCTTTCTCCATCAACATTTGTTCAGGCAGCAACACTCCTGCCAGACAAAATCGAGGTACTTGTCATCTCGTCATCTGGAAGAAAGCCAGAGGTCATAAGGGTGGGCGATTTTGAAAAAATGCCAATCCTGCCAGATTCAATCGATAATGGCGCCAGACTCGCAATTGCAGACGTTGACGGTGATGGAAATTCCGACCTTGTAGTATGCCCCCAAAATGGTGGATGGTACTATTTTAAAGGCCCAAGCTTTTCTGTGCCTGCCCAATCAGAGCAGGCAGACGACAGGGAATGGCTTTCCCCAATGACAACTCCATCCGCGCCAGACAAGGTGGTTTTTGCAAAAAATACCGACACATCAAAGGGCATGATCTATTACGACGGAACAGAAATAAAAAAACTGGACCAGACAAACTTTACAACGATGCTCCCAAACACCTTTGCAACACTTTGTTCAAAAGGCATGATTTATGTTGACCAGTTTGGAGTGATTCGTCTTGTAGAGTCAAAAAATGGCACACCTTCAGGGTATTCATCCTCAACCGATACAATAATGCCATCATTTGATGATGAAGTAAGATTGGCCATCTCGGGCAATCTTCTCATCGCAGGCAACAATGACGGCATCCTTCTTTCAATGGAAAGAAATGGAACAGACTTTACCTTCCAGAAAAAAGAGCTTGGCACAAAACTCGCTTTTGGAAGAGACCTCAGCCCTTGCCTTGCCGATATGAATGGTGATGGAAAGCTGGATCTGGTCTGGAGGGACAGCACAGGCGTATACGTCTCAGATGGGCCGGATTTTGTCAAAAAAACGAAGCTCTCTGTTACATCTGCAGGGCCAATTGCTGTGGGTGACCTGAATGGCGATAAAAAACCAGACATTGTCACCACTGAGAAATCGTCCATTAAAATATTGACTGGGCCAGGCTTCAATCCGCTTGGCAACCAGCCAAACGCTGAATGCGGGGAGTATGTTTCACCTTCGATCGGCGACCTTGATGCTGATGGCAAGGCAGACATAGTCCTTGGCAATGAAAAAGGCCTGATTTGCTTCCTCAAAGGCCCTGATTTCAAGAAAACATCCCTTACCGATGGCATCGATGTTGGCGATTATTCAAATCCCTGCATTGCCGATGTTGACCAGGACGGCAAGGTTGAACTGGCAATCGCAAATGTCGATGGAAGGGTGATTGTCTACAAGTACAACGCCGGGGAACTCCAGGAGTTCAGGTCATGGTCATTCATCCCGACACCACCTTTCATGACAAGGTCAGATTATTTCACAAAATATTACAGGGAGTCTTCAATACTGCCCTGGGACGATGACAAGCCAGCTGTTGAGGCATACAAGAAACTGCTGCAGGAATGCCCCGAAAAATATCTCGATGAAGTTGCGTTCTCCGTTGCAAACACAAACCCGGAAGTTTTGAGGCTTGTTACAAGAATGGGGCAGCAGAGTGTGTTCCTGAGAAACGCAGTTTCAATCTATGAAACGGACAAGAAGCTCGGATATGTCGAAATCATTGAAAAGGGTGACTGGACAACATGCGCCTACCAGACATCTGAGGGAAGGATTGAGCTTTCAAAGTACGATTATTACTGGTTTGTCGTCCATCCACGCGTGTACTACGAAATGCCAATTGCCGTCAATGCGTCATGGTGGGAAAAAGGGCCCGATGACTACGGGATCACAAAAGAGGCATGGTGGCAGCACCAAGAAAACATATTCGAGGGGAACGGCGTTTTCTGGAGAGAGGGCATGGCCACAGATACAAAATCATACGGCGATTCAATGATAAACACCGCATCAAAAGGAAAAACGCTTGAAGAAGCCATAACGAACCTCCATGTTCTCGTTAATCCAGGCAAAAAGGACTCCAGAAACACTTTCGGCTACCTGACACAGGATCTTTACCCATGGCACATATTCAGGAAACGCTATGGCTCATGCGGAGAGCAGTCGATCGTGTTCTGTGCAATTGCCAGAACAGCACTCATCCCATGCTATGTCGTTGCCGACAGGGGTGAAGACCACCAGTGGAACGAGGTCTGGCTCCCGCAAGGCTGGACACACTTTGAGCCAAGCGCTGGCGACACCAACTTCATGGACGAACCATGGGGTTCCTCGGAGGGATTTGACCACAAGGCAAAGACCACATCGACAGTGATGGGCTGGCGTGGTGATGATTCTTACTTTGACGTCACAACCACGGTACACAACCAGAAAGACAAGAAATACACCCAGAAAGGCTCTGGTTACACTGACACGGCAAAGGTCGTATTCACAGTTACCGACGCCGACAATCAGCCGGTCGAGGGTGCAATGATCGTTGCCAGGTCAGGCTGGCAGGCAAGAAACATGATATCGTTCTGGAGGTACACAAACGCTGAGGGAAAATGCACATTTGATCTTGGCTACGAGCCCTATTACATCATTGACTGCGTAACAAAATATGGTTTTACAGGACTTTCACGCTTCGTGGTCAATGAAGGCTCCTCCTATAATGTAAAACTCTCTGTTCCTGGGCGCATTGGGAAACAGAGCCAAACCCCAGAAGTATTCTCATCAAAAGAAACCAGCATAAAACTGGAAGTGCTGGAAAATTCAGACGAATTGAGACCACCAAACTTCATAAGCGGTGGAGGATACACTCCCGGGAGTTACACTTTTGAAAAGTACAGCTATATGGGCACGTTCTTCTCGAAGGTCAAAGTTGAAGCGACTCCAATAAAGGTTTCTGCAAACAGCAAAAATTACACCATGGGCAATACAGTATTTCTCGATCCGCAAAAACCCCTGAGGCTGGTGAACGATTCAGATAAAACCTGGAAAAAAATCAAAATCCGCTTCACCTTCTCGGCAAAAGAGTTCAAGCTGGACATCAAGACGCCAAAGGAAGGAATAAAAGTAAACAGTGGCAGCCCGTTCAAACTTGAAGCATCTATTGAGAGCACAACGCCAGTTGTTGGCTTCTATTGGTCATGGGACAGCAAAAACTGGAACAAACTGGACAAGGAAGGTGCAACAATTGAAACAGGGCTGGGTGGTGCCCCAAGTCCCGGCAAGAAAACAATAAACCTCAAGGCCGTGGCGCTTTTCAAGGATGCAATCCAGGAGGTAACAAAGACGTTCGAGGTTGAGCTTCTTCCAACAAACGAGTTCAAAAACCAGCCAGTGTTCCAGGACCCGCCAAACCAGCTCGAAGGCTCTTCATGGAAGCTCCAGTCATTCAGGATTCCAAAGGGTGAGAGATACCTGATGATAAAAACAGACAGCCAGTCGCCAGGGCTTGATCTTGATGTGTTCCTCTACCTGGACAAGAATGGCGACGGCAAACCGGCAGAGGACGAGCAAATCGGCGTCTCAAACGGGCCAACCTGCCAGGAGAGGATACTCATAAACAATCCAGTTGAAGGTCCATACATACTTCTTTGCCAGGGATGCACATGTCCCACTGAAAATTCCACATTTGATGTGAAGCTCTCCTGTGTTCCAATCTGGTAAAACCGGTTGACAACAAGCGTGCCGGATTTTAACATAATCCGGCACGCGCCCATAGCTCAACTGGACAGAGCGGTGGCCTCCGGAGCCGCAGGTTAGGGGTTCGAATCCCCTTGGGCGCGCTTTCTTTTTATGACATACACCCCGGCACATTCGGAAATTTGAGAATAGGACACCAAATAGCCCAAATCAGAAATTCTTTTTACAAGAAAATCTACATCGACAGCTACACAAAAAGGGGCCGATACCAATAACAACCGCTCCCGAACTCGGCACCGTTCCGGCAGACCTCATCAACGCGCTCAATCTGATATTTTACAACACCCCACAAGAAGTCATGTTAAGGTTTTGGGCGTGGAATAGAGAAGACGTATATCATACAATAAATCGTAGATTAATTTCAGAAGGGAGGTCCTTTCATGACGGCAAGAATTGACGCAAATATTAATAAAGAAACCGTCAGCTTCATCTGCACGCAGATAAGCGTATCAACCGCTTTTCTCGCACAGAAAACTGGGCTTGCCGAGGATAAAGTTGGCTCGTGGCTTGACGTTTCAAGTGATGCTTACCCGACCTTAAATCAGGCAAAGACCATCGCAAAAGTCCTGAAGGTGCCGTTTGCCGGCTTGTATATGCATAAAGGCAACCTTCCAATTAAGCAGTTACCTTCGCTACGCAATCTGCGAAGATTGCCCGAACCATTATCCGATGACAGTTCGTTGAATCTGGCGGTTGTCGAGTTAATCCGTTATCACGATTTCCTGACATCGACTGAATCAGAGTTGGAAGTCACCGCCCCACCGTTAGCTCTGCCTTCTATTCCTGATACAGCAAGCAAAGCGGAGTATGCAGGGCATATCAGAACTTTTTTCGGATTGGAATTGAACGACCAATTTAGGTTGCAGTCCGCCCGTCAGTTTTACTTATATGTTCGCCAGCAGATTGAAAGAAAGGGCGTCTTCGTTCATTGCTTTACTGGCGTAGACGTTGAGGTAGCTCGTGGTATCTCCATTTTCAATGAGTCCGCTCCCATAATCGGAATCAACGATAAAGACAGATATCCGGCCAAGACATTTTCCATCATTCACGAATTAGTTCATATCCTGAAAAAGCAGTCCACACTGTGCAATGAGATGTTTGCTTCGTTCTCCTCTCAGGACGAGGAAGTATTTTGTAATGCTGTTGCTGGTGAAGTGCTTGTGCCAGAGGCTTCACTCAACACCGTTTTAACCACGCAGAATATAACCAGCATCAGCTTAGATACCATTGAAGCCATTGCCAAAAGGTACAACGTCAGTAAAGAAGTAATTACTCGCAGACTGTATGACACGAGTCGGATTTCAAAAGATGAGTACGACACCTATACAAACGAAATTCGCCAGAACTTCCTGCAGGAAGAGGAAGCCAAGAAAATAGCTCGTCAGGAGGGCAGAGGGAATCAGGGTTTCACAAATATGAGCCAATACGCCGTTGACAAGACTAGCCCTGCTATTTGCAAGGTTTTACTTATTGGATACAGTAATGGTTACTTTAGTAAACAAGAGGTATCTGGGCTTCTCGGAATCAAAGAAAAAAACATATCTAAATTCTTGACGGAGGTTGCGAAATGGTGACACCTGCTTATGGAGAGCAAGACACATTGTTCCCACCTCCATATCGCTACATAATTGATACTTGCTCGATTCTTTCGCAAAAGTCGGACGAACCTCACCGCCGCAATGTGTACAGCACCCTGTGGCAAAACATCGACGAAATGGTAAAATCAAAAGCGATAGTCATCTGCTCAGAGATAGAGGATGAGGTCGAAGATGATGAGTTGAAGCAGTGGCTTCAACAGAACGAGTGCGAGGTTCTGCCTATAGATACAGTTGTCCAGCAGAACGTGACGAAAATCGTAAATGAGCATCCAAGATTGCTTGATTTTTCAAATACGAAGTCATCCGGTGATGCTTTTATCATTGCCACCGCGATGAAATATCAGATTACCGTGATTACGGAAGAGAACAAGAACTCGCAGAAGAAAATACCGCAGATATGTGCAGCATACAGCATTCCATGTCTTAATGTGATTGAACTGGCAGAGCAGGAGGGCTGGACATTCTAACGTAAAAAAAATTAAAAAACCCGTAATTGCAATCAAAATCGGATATTCACATGTTTTAGGGGCTGGTCCATATGGCGTGTCTATATCCCAGTAAAACTCGTCATCGTCCCAGAGATCAAGGTTTCTGTTTCTGCATTCATCAAGCCCGGTTCTATCCTCAAATGAGATGTCACCAATAACCATGAATCCAGCTTCTTTTATGTGATCACCAAAGCATCTTTCGATTATCTGGAGTTTTGCCTCATCACAAAATTCATGAAAAAGATAGTTCGAAACCACTCTGTCAAACTTCTGTTCATCCAGAAAATCAAATGGTTTTGTGACATCAGCCTGGAATATCCTGGCCTCTGGAACGTTGGTTTTGCATCTTTCAACCATTTTTGGCGAAAAATCAACACCAGTAATATCTTTTGCTATATCGGCATACATCGTGGCAAGCATTCCAGTGCCAATGCCAAGTTCAAGTACGGAACAATTCTCATTAATATCCGAGTGGTTTAAAACAGAAAAAAGCACGTCCCTGAAATCAATAAAGGGAAATTCATTGCTCTCTGTGCAATTATCATATCGGGCCGACCACTCATCAAATAGGATTTGCCTGTCGGGTTGTTCAGTCACCCTGTTTGCTGTTTTTGGCTTCCCTGGACTGGGATTTCAAGTAGTCCCTTATCTTTGCGGCGTCTTCGAAACGCTCTTCCTGGATGGCCCTCTCGAGGTCGCTCCTGAGTGATTCGGTGCTTTCCTTGGAGAGTGAAAACTCGTTTATGATTGCGCCAAGCCTCTCCTTGAAGGCGATATAGCAGGCCGGGCAACCAACATAATTGTCTTTTACAAAAGCAAGGTATTTTTTGCCACAATTGGGACAGGCCAGATCAATATCCTTCTGTTCTCTTGCCTGTGCAACAACGCTTGAGAGCCAGTCAGAAACACCCCTTTGACCAAAAGTGGCCTGGGCCCTCCTTGACTCCAGCATTTTTTTTGCGCAATCGTCGCATATGTATAATTCAAGGACTTTCGTTGAGCCTATCACCTGAACATAGTGCCCAGTCGCTTCCTTTTGTTTGCAAATCTGACAAAGCATTTACACTTCCTTTCGAAACCAATTATAATATAGGGGAACCAGATGTCCACCATTAAAGGAATAGGTTTTGATCTAGTAGATTGTGACAGATTCAGGGCCATGGCCCAAAAAAGGCCGACCCTGATTGAAAGGCTATTTTCCGCGGAAGAAATTGCCTATGCGAACAAATATTCGGACCCGACAGTCCACCTTTGCGCGTGCTTTGCGGTCAAAGAGGCTTACCTGAAAGCATTGGGTACTGGAATCAATGGCCAGGTGCTGAAACAAATAGAGATGGGACATGAAAAAACCGGGACCCCCTTTGTCACCATCTGCGGTGAGAGGGTCCCGGCTCTTGTTTCAGTCAGTCACACCGACAAAACTGCCGGCGCTGTCGTGGTACTTTTTTAATCTACAATTACTTCTTACACTTTGTCGAATCGGGCGGAATGATTACCGTTATCTGCTTGAGCGCACCATTCCATTCGACTTTCTGTCCAAGCCCGTCTTCAATGAACTTTCTCATTGGAAGGAAAAGCGAGCCATTTTTATTTTCTGATTTTATTGGCATCGTAATCACCACCGGTTTTTTCCCTTTTTCCGTTTTTGTGAAAGTGTCTTTTTCCGCAGTGTGCTTGATTACGGTACCATTTGACAATGTGATTGTTACCAGTTTTGTCGTTGCATCATACTTTACCACACCACCCATCATCTTTTCTGCAAGATATCTCAATGGGACGAGTGTATTGCCTTTTGAAACATACGGAGCCGTGGAAAGTGGCGGATCTGGTTCCGCTCCATTGATATTTGGCTGTTTGCCATCACCAGTTACCCAGAGCCTGGCTTCAGTGCCCCACCATATTGTGTACTTAAGCGTTGTCTTGTTGCCAGCCTGGTCAACGATTTCAAACGATACTTCGTTGGCCCCAAACTTCTTTGGCTGGTAATCGTAGTAGAACATGCCATCAGGCTCGACCTGGATTATCTGGGAACCAACAGAAACCAGTGCCTCCGGTTCTGTTTTTCCCTGAATCTCGATTGTATTGCAGTGTGATGGTTCTGCCGGGCCTGGTTTGATTATGCTGGCCTGTGGTGCAATTGTATCCTTAATGATGGTGACCTGTTTTGTCTGGCTGTTACCCGCATCATCTTCTGCAACGACTGTGAATACATTCTTGCCTTCGTTCAAAGTAACGATGCTTTCAAAATAACCGGCATTCGGAACTTTTGTTGTGTCACCTTTCGGATCTGGCTGGACAATTGGAACCTGCTTGCCATTGATGAGGATGTTCGGGACAACAAAGCGGAGCTTTTCAGTGTCCTCATACATCGCAAGTTCAGTTGAATCGCCAATGCCTGCGATTTTGTAGGTATTTTCCCTTGTAAGGACAGTATCGCCAACTGGATAAGTTACATTGAAAGTCGGAGCAATCGTGTCAATCTTGAAGTCATAAGATTTGAGCTCTTCGGTTCCGTATGTATCCTCAGCGTACCAGTAAAGGGTGTCAATACGCTGCGCATCAGCAAGCGGTGACCAGTTCCCAGGTTCCCATTTGATGTACTGGTCCTTTTTCCAGTTCCACCAAACCTTTATTGTTGCGGTTTTGGAGGTGCAGACAAAATCAATTGATGGTGGATGGATAAACCAGCCATTTTTGCCGTCTGGTTGTGGTGGTTTTATCAAAAGTGTTGTTTCTGGAATTGGAGGAGCAATAAAGAAAGTCACCGATTCTCCACCCTGCTGGTCTTTGCTGGTTATCATGGTGATCTTGTAATCTGTTGAACTGACCTCCGGAGAGACAATACCAGAAGTTGGGTTGATCACAATTTTGAAGGCCCCGCCACTCTTGATTTTTGAAGGTATCTGGATTGTGAGCACATTGCCAGAACCAGTTGCAGACTGCACCTGGACACCATTAATGGTTATGCTGTCAGAAGGGATATTTTCTGGTATGACGGTTGTGTTCGGGAAGGTAAGGGTAAAGGATGATCCGGCATCAAGATCACCTGTGAAAGCAAGACTTCCCTCAATAACCCAGGTAGCTATGGCCTTTGCATTGATTGGCTTCACAGAAACATTGTCAATGGTGATGCGCTTGATGATGATTGAATATTCATCTGTTGTGAGGACGCCGTCAGAACCCTGTGATGTGAACTTGATAGCATAAGAACCTGGCTGTTCAGGGTTTCTTATCTTCGAGGTTTTCGTGAATTCAATCATTACTCCGCCTGGCTGGATTACTTTTGGTGCATAGAGCTGAACCTTGAGTTCATCAACGACAACCCTTGGTTTTAGCTTGCACGGTGTTCCATCAACCAATACTGAATCAGCCTGGATGAATTGATTAACTGTTGTTCCTTTTGGGAAAGAAACTTCGATTATATCATTCTCTTGTAGCTTGTTTCCAATCTCCACGGAGAATTTGTAATCTGCGATCTGTGAGGCATAAGGAGGATCAACAACCGGCCTCTGACCAGCTCTTTTTATTTCATAAGGATTTGAGTCAACAATCGTTGGCTCAAAATTGGTATATATCTTTACCTGATAGCTCCCTCTTGTTGGAGGGTTGATTATCCCGGCTTTTTCAGAGATCTGAACATCAACCTTGCCGCTATTTTCTATTGAGACAGGGGTAATGAAAGACATGGTGCTTGATAACTGGTGAATGTTTACATCAACGCTAAGAGGCATCCCATTGACCTTTACAAGTGATGGGTCAATTGTAACGGGAAGCTTTGTCGTCTTTGGGAAAACAACGGTAACACGGGATTCTCTGGCATCAATCGAGCCACCTTCACCAACATTGAACGAAATATTATATCCAGAAGCTTCTCCAATTGCCGGATTCGTAACTGTGACATTGGCAGGTGAAACCTGGGAGCGCACGACTTTAAGAGCATTTGAGAAAACAACATCAGGTTCAGCCTCTGTTGATATGCCAACCTTGTAATATCCCGGTTCAGGGGCATTTGTAAAACCAGCTCTGTCAGCAATCGTTATCGGAACTGGATCATAGGGGCCATTTGGATCAAGCTGGATGTGAGTTCTGAAAAGGATCGAATTTTCGTTGTCAAGCCCAAATTTCTCAATAAATTCAGGGTTTTTGCGCTTGTTTGTCTTTATTTCTGGAAGGCCCTGACATTTCGTGCAAGGAGAGGTTCCAATGTAAATGGAGGTCAGTATTCTCTCAAGCTCATGGTCCCAATACTCGGAATAGCCACCTTTTGGCGGGACATCAGGCATGGTCCACTCTGGTGGAAAGGTAACTTTGAGCCAGCCATGGATTCCGACTGTTTCATTGATATCGATGAGAACCTTATATGTTGCCGACGTTGAAACCTGCGACGGCTTGAAATACCAGATATTGAAATTCGATATTTTTTCAGTCCTTGCATAAGAGGGTGACGGGACATTGGCAAACAATGAGAGGATTATTGCCAGGATTGCCAGGAACGTAGAAGTTCTCTTTATCATAAATGCCTCCTTGAAAAGCTTGATTACAGACTATTTTAGCTTTTCACAAGTACAACCTTAAGCCTGTTAAGGTTTTCAAAACATAACCCCATTCTTGACTTTGTTTCTTTACTTTGTTAACATTTGCCAAGCCACAAAATGCAGATAAATCCAACGCAATTTAAGTTCAATGGACAATATCGCCAAAACCAAATTTTTACTTTTTTTAAGACATATCCAATAAACACAAGGCTTATTTTAATGGCTACTTTCTTTGCGGGTCTTGGTGCAGGGATAAACGAAGTCAACTTCAATTATTATCTATTGTCTCTCGGCTACAATGAAATTTTCATCGCAACACTCACCTCGCTTGCAACACTGACAGCGGCAATTGCTTCCATACCAATGAGCTTTCTTGTCAATAGAATAGGTAGAAGAAATGCAATTGTGGTTAACCAGCTGATTTCATGGCCATTGTTTCTACTACAAGTCTTGTTGCCAATTTCTCCAATAATCCTGGGTGCTTCCGTAGTCAGCTCACTGGTCTCGACAATGCAGGGTCTTTCAGAAAGACCACTCCTCATTGAATCGACCGAAGAGGACAAGAGGGTGAATGTTTTTTCTCTTGTGACCATGACATCCCTGGTTGCCGTAATCTCCGGGAATTTCTTTGGTGGAAAATTAACTTATCTTGCAACACAAATATTCTCCTTGCCTGCTGAATCTCCATGGGCTTACAGGGCAGCACTTTTTTGTACCTCACTTCTCTCCGGAATAGCCATGAGCTGTTATTTGAGACTAAAGCATATACCGATAAGCGCGGACCACCTGGACACAAGAACAAACAGCCATTTTTTCAAAAGGCTTTTCGGCAACCTGGAGAGTTTTGGTTTTATCTGGAAACTGCTTCTGGGACAGATGCTCATTGGATTTGGAGCAGGATTCACTGTTCCACTCTTCTCCCTTTTCTTCAAAAAAGTTTATCATGCCACAGCGGACCAGTGGGGAACAATAAGTTCCATAGCCAAATTGCCAATGTTTTTTGGCGTAATGATATCCCCAAAAATCGCCAGGAAATTTGGCAGCCTGAAAACTGTTGTATTCTGTCAATACCTTTCAATACCATTCCTCTTGCTGACGCTTTTTGCACCAAACATAGCTGTGGCAGGTTTTGGGTTTGCAATAAGGCATGCCCTTATGAACATGACAGAGCCGATCTGGGCAAGCTTCTACATGGGCATGCTCAAACCAAAGGAGCTTAGCACTGTTTCAAGCTTTATAACTGTTGGATGGAACACACTCAATGCCACAGGAACAAGGATTGGCGGCAGTTTTCTGGAAAGTGGCAAACACCAGTGGAGTTTCTATATAACAGGCCTCGCCTATGTTATTGCATCAAGTTTCTATTCAATCGTCTGGCGAAAACACATGCGCAAAACATAAAAACAAAAAAGGGCCGCTTTGTGCGCGGCCCTTTTTTGTTCAAGTTAATCTAATCTAGATCATCCAATTTTTGGGTTTGGTGGATAATATATGTTGATCGTTTTTGACTGAGCTATCCATTCAACGGTTGCCCCAAGTGCTTCACCAACTGCCCTCAATGGGACCATTGTGCTTCCCTTGACAATTACTGGTGCTGCTGTGAACTCAACTTCCTTGTTGTTGACAAGTGCTGTTTTACGCCCGATCCAGAGAACAACTGTCCTGTTTGCAAGAACATACGTCACTTTTTTCTCATTTGCATCCCAGTCAACCTTTGCACCAAGTGCCTCGCCGATGAAACGAAGTGGAACAAATGTTGAACCACCAATGATTGATGGTGGGTTGGCCATTGAAATTTTTTTATCATCAACAACGGCCGTTGGTGAATTTACTTGCAAAGTTATGAGCTTTCCTTTTTTTGTACCCTTGCACTCGATTTCAATATTGCCACCGTTGCTCCTTATGATGATTTTGGCAGTCGATCCCCAGTACTCCATCTTTTCTGAAAGCACTTTCACTGTGAACACAGTTTCGTTGCCGGTTAATTTGTTTCTGGAAATTTCAATCCAGTTACCCTGAAGTTCAATTGTTCCGTCAAGAACACCACTCCCAGAATTCTTTATAGTTATCTGTTTTGTTTGGCTTTCTCCTTGTTTTACCACTCCAAAATCAAGAGACTTTTGATCTGAAGAAATTTTTGGAGAAATCTTTTCTTTCTGAAAAACCTGCACTCTGAGGTTCCCATGGTCTAGCACATATAGCACACCATTTGCTGATCTTACTTTCGTGGGCTTTCTAAACGTGCCGAGATCGGACCAGTAATCTTTGATGGTGTCTCTGGATTTCGAAGGACTTGTCGAACCTATTGAATAGGTGAAAACTCCATCAAGGCCAAAAACAGCAAGTCTGTCATTGCCAGTATCTGCAACAACAATCTGGTAATCACTCGTCAAAGTGAAACTTTCCGGCCTTGAAAGTAATTTCTCGCCAAACATCCTGACAAATGTTCCATCCGGCTTGAAAACCTGTATCCTCGAATTGACCGCTTCAAGCACATACACATTGCCATCTGGCCCAACAAAAACATCGGACGGTTCGGCAAGCTGGCCTTCCCTCACACCTTGCGATCCAAACTGGTAAACAAATTTACCTATCTTGTTGAACCTTATTACCGTGGCTTTTTCACGGTCAACGGCAAGAATCTCGCCATCTTTTGACTGGGAGAATGAAGCAATATTTTGAGATACTTTGTCGACATTTACCACGTCCGTGGAGGGATTTCCAGAGCAATCATAGGTTCTAAGGGTGCTATTTGAAGAATTATATGCAAGTACATTTCCTTCCTGGGAAGTTGAAAGTGTCATTTTGACAGTATTCTGCCCATACTGTCTTGTTCCAGTAACACCATTCTGGCCAAAAAATTGCATGTCGTTTCTGTGGGAGTCAAAAACTGCAAAACCATTTTGTCCACAAACCGCAAGGTCGGTGGGGTTCCCAAACTGCATCGGTTTGCCACCAAATGCACCAAATTCGCCAAGAGATTTGCCTTGGGAATTGGTTGCAAAAAATTTGGAGCCATCAACTGCATAGATATTCCCGTTAAAAGCAATGCAAAAGGCTAAAGGCATAGAACCAAATCCTGCAATTGCAAATTCCGAAATTTTGCTGCCTGTTTTGTCATAGACTTGCAACAGGGAAGAATTGTCGCCCATAAAACAGACATTGCCTTTTGGGTCAAATCGTACTTGTCCAGCAGATGGATTGAAACTTTGACTGGTTTCTATCGGGAACTCAAGTTTTTTCTGCCCATCCTTGTCAAAAATAGTCATTTTTATTGAATTGAACGGCACCTTGTCCACAGGTTCCTCGCCAACTGTTGGAGGGGTTATAGTGAGTATGACTACTGATCCATCTTTGTTTATATCACCACCATCAATTGTCGCAACATCTTTGCCAACATCGATAAATCTCGATAAAAGTTTCCCTTTGTCTGAAATCTTGAGCAAACCCGATATTGAATCTATAACCCATATTGACTGGTCAGAATTCAATCTTGCAATAAGAGGATTGACAATGCTCTCGCTACCAATTGGTATCTTGGCAAGAATCTCTCCTGTACGGTTTGCTTTTACAATTTCGCTTCCGGTTATATAACAAACAACACCTTCTGAAGCAGAGATGTTTGATCTTATTCTGCTTACATCAATATAATCTGGAATTGCAAAAGATTTATTCAAAATGCCATTTTGCATGTATATAGAACAGGTTTTGCTTGCGGAATCGACAACATATATCCAGGCACCGGATGATTCATCGATACCTATTGCAGTTGGTCTGATCAATTCACCCGCAAGAGGCCCGTAGCCAATTGCCTTTACTGGAGTATATCTCTCTTCGGCGGAGTAAACGGCCCCGGACAAAGAAGCAAAACACAAGGGCAGAACGAGCAAGACAGCAATTTTTTTCCAAACAGCCATGTTACCTCCTGTAACACTTACCATTTTATTATACACCAAGTTCAAATGGCAATGTAAAGTCATAACCTCCACGAATGCGCATCCAGAAAGGGGCCACCCAGGTGTTGTGTCGAGTTAAGCGCTTGCAAGACCCAATTTTCATCATGTTTTGAGAAAACGCTTATCGAGCAATTGTCCATCCCAATCAAACCACCATAGGAGGCAACAGGGAAACCAAGAACATACGGTACCATTGCCCAAAGTACGCCACCATGGGAAACAAGCAAGACATTTTTCCCCTCATATTCGCGCATAATCATCTCGCAGGATTCAGAAATTCTCTTTGAGAAATTAACAATACTCTCCCCGCCTTCCAATGTGAAATTTGAATCATTCACAAAGCTTTCCCAAGATTCATGGTTTTTCAAATCATCGATCTTCTTGCCATCAAATATGCCACATGAGCGTTCTCTAAATCTCTCATTAAAACAAACACCCAATTCGAGATGTTTCGAAATGATGAGAGCCGTTTGTTTTGCCCTCTTGAGATCAGAGCTGATTATGACATTTATGCTGGCATCTTTCAGAGCCAAGGCAACCCGCTCTGCTTGAGCAATTCCCTTTTCCGTAAGGCTGGAATCGTGCCATCCGCACAAAATTCCCTCGCTGTTTCCTTCACTCTCGCCATGCCTGATAAAGATTAATCTTGTTATTTTCGACATTTTTGCTCCTATGATTTTATGTTATAATACAAAATACAAAACAAAAACGTCAAGGAGCCACATAATGAAGAGTATCGACCTGTCGAAAGAACTTTTCGAGTCTGAGGGCAAGTCAATAATTGAAAAAATAGGCCCCGGTGTATTGCAAAACATCAGCATCGGACTAATAAACGGCGAATACATTTTTGATGATCCCAAACAAATTGCCAAGTTCCAGGTTTTCATGTTTGAACAAGATGAAAGCCTACAAAATAAAATAAGTGACGCTTTAAACACAAAATTACCAAAAACATACAAGGGAAGGGATGTCCCGTTTTCAGATGAAAATGGTGTATGGGTATGGTTCTGGCCTGATTTTACAGAATACATTCTGGGTCTTCGAAGGAGACCGATCGACCCAATCTCCTACGCCAAAGTTTCGGAGGCCCAATTTTATGCGCTGCTCTCCGGTACGATCTTCTGGGACCCCAGCTATGAGCTCCGGAGAGCACAACTCCAGTGGGACCACATGCCACAAGAAGTGTGGTACTGGAGACACCACTGGGTGCTCAAAAATCTTGAAAACAGGAAACTCGTTCAACTCGCAATCGAAGATGATGACAAAATGACTGCGAAAATAATGGTTTCAAGGTACGTTGAGTGGACGATAAGGTTGAGTTTTCTTGCCGCAAGGAAATATTCTCCCAGAAGGACGCTCCTGCTTGAAATGCATAGCCAGCTCCAAAGGATGGAAGAAATACACCAGCTTGTAACATCAGCAATTGAAAGCCACTCGGCTGAAGGAGCACTAGAAAAAATAGAACAGGCCATCCTTGCAATAAGATTGAGGATGGTTGAGAAAAAATACCTGCCAGAGAATATCGGGCTTGATGAAAATGGAAACGCAGATTGCCTCGCCATGTCAGAATACTTCCTCTCGGCAATGCCAGGCGACTTCAGGAAACAGGCTTCAAGGGTTTGTCCGGTTGACCTTTTGGGATCACTTGAACAGAGGGCAAAAAATACACCATAAATAAAACCAAAATATTGGGGAGGTGCCAAATGAGGAGGTTTTTATCTTATCTTCTAGTGTTGTTAGTGGTCATAAGTTGTAGTTGTTCCCAACCCTTTAAACTTCAAACAAAAACATACAATACAAAACCGATAAACGGAAAATATATTGGCAATATTGTAGATGATAATTCACAAAGCTCCTACAGCATAATTGCAGATGGTAATACGCTAAAGATATGCGACAGGAGAACAAGATCTCTTGTCTTCTCGGAATTAAAGCTTCCTGGAGCAGTCATATCAAGCTATGATGCAGGATATGATTATTATGTGATTTGTAAATCTCAAAACAGCAACTTCTTGGTTTGTTTCTCATATGATGATACTCTTCACAAGCTAGAATTGCGCAAAAAATTTGAGGTCAAAACACGATCGTCACAAATTATTGGTGTTTTATCACATGAAACTACCATCATTACACAATCAGAAGATAAAACTATCCTATATCTCTACGAAAAGGGCAATCTGATAAAAAACATCAAATATCCCAAACCTACAATCTGGTGGCTCTCTAATTTTGATGGCTTTGTAAATATCGGTTTCGATGGACAGGATTTGATATTCCAAACAGATGGCAACCATGATAACATTGTTGATGAAATCAGGGAGAAGATCAAAGAACCTTCACCGATTGATAATGCTTTTTTCCAAATGACCAGATTCTACACTAGATATATTGACTTGTATGATGGTAAGAATCTATGGAGAATACAAACTCAATTAAATAATTTAGATAATATGTATATTAGAGGTCCTCTTGAAATAGAGAACCTGGAAAAAGGTATCAATCTTTTTCTATACCCATACAAAAATGGCCTATGCATGGTAGAAATCAATAAAAAAGATTCCAGCAAACTTGTCTTAAGACATGTTGATGATAGAAAGATGTATCCCATTACTGGATATTCTGGTAATTGGTGGCCTCCTGATCCTGGGGGTTACTATCTTTATGGGTATGAAGAAAACAACACTTATAGGATAAAATGCTTTCATCTCTTCACAAAAGAAAATGGAAATAGTGACACCATAGATTTTAAAGAATGCAATGTCGAGCCTTTCCATGATTCTAGAGAGAATATTATAGATGGTGACTATTACAATTCGGATAATGACTATTCAAGCATCAGGGATGTTTCTTTTATCATTTTTGTCAAAGATGGCTTTTACTACATACCCAATGCCACGAATTGGTGATCCAATGCTGAAATTTTAATTCTTGGCGCACAAAAAAATACTTTCTGTAACTATTTTCGCAATTCCAAACTAAAACCCCCTTGGAAAACCAAGGGGTCACTATTTTTCGTCACTTTATCATTTACTTGCAGAAACTTCCTTTGCACGACAAGGCATACAACAATCCATAATAATCCCTCGTTTTGCCTGGTTTGGGATCAAAACTGTTTCTGTGCACAAAATAGATCGTATGTGTTCCAGGGGTCAAGACTATTTGCAAATTGACAATCATTCCTCTCCTCTGCTTGTCTGCTCTGCCAATATAGTAATACGAGGTTTCTGGCTGGTTCGAATGAGGAGGGTTGCCCAAACCGAAAGTTGGCGACTGGAGCACGAGTTTGGTTGATTGCCCCGGATTGGCAATGCTGATGAATGGGTCAATGTATATGTCCACATCATCATTTGTGTAGACTGTAAGTTCAGCAGTGCAGTGCTTGTCAACAGTAAATGCCTGCCTGTAGATATTGGTTACGTTTTTTGGACAGCTGTTCCAGCCTATATTGCCAGGAGGGAACATCCCGGCCACACCACCAGAGGGAATATGAGTTATCCAGTTGGCACCCATATCATAAAGCTTTCTCCATGGTGCCCCCTGAACATCAACACCCCAGGCATCGTTGTCTGCTCTCTCCCATGGGATAACAGTGACAGGTGCCCAATTGCCGCTTACCCACTCAGTGCCCTTTGGTAACCCAAGAATTTCCCATTTATTGCTTGCTGGGTTATTGCCAGAATCATTATGAACAAGATATTCTGCCGTCTCATTGCTGACAGCACAGGCACAATCTCCATTTGTAATGTCCCATCCACATGCAGATTTTTGGCCAGGCAGGGAGAACGTTTCAAGCCCAAAAATCATTCCAAAGAAATTTGAATAAGGATCTGATCTGTGCACAAAATAAACGCAATGGGCACCAGGATTTATAAGGGGCAAATTTACCACATTTCCAGATTCTTTATCAATCCCGGAGTAGCTTCCAAGGTAGCTCTTGGAAGTTGAGTTCTTAACAAGGCGGGTTCCCACTGGTGGATCAAGGTAGACATCAACTTCTCCAGAAACCCAGATAGTCAAAAAACCGGAGGATTTACTGCTGACCTTAAAAAAATGCCTGTAGTAACTGGGCAGAGTTTGAACTGTACGTTCTGGTGGAAGGGGTTTTCCGGGTTTTATTATATCTGGTGCGTTGAGCTTTGTTGGCGGAGGATTGTTCCAGGAATAATATGGATTGCACCCATAAACCCATTGTGCTCCTCTTTCATAAAGCTTTAACCACGGCATTACTGGTCTATTGATGGCATAGCTTGCTTCTTTGCCATCAACAAACTTCACACTCTCCCAAGAACCATACATCCACTGTTCGGCATCCCAGCTCTTATTGAGAAGCCACTTTGTCTGAGTCGAAAGGTACTCAGTGTCACCACCAGAAACAGCAATCATCTGAGTTCTGTTGTTCCATAATCCGCCATCATTTGTCGGAGGAGAGATGATATCTTTTTTATCAATCAAACCCGCTGTTTGGGCAGTTGAACAGGAGCATAAAGCCATGATAGCAATCAGGACAATAACCTTGATATGGTTCATATAACCACCTTCCCAATACTCTCTATTATATGAAAACTAATCTAAAATTTAATCATGTTAAATCAAGTTGTTAAAAAGGCGAAAAGAAAGAAAAATATTATCAAAATATAAAAAGCCCCCACTTCTAAGTGGGGGCTTTTAAAATGATTGTTGTTCCTTGCTATTTTATTCCAAGATATTTGGCAAACTGGTCAGAATCGAGCCTTTCCGAGCAGGACTTGCCCTGCATAAAGAGGTAGAGGTAGTCGAATGCACCAGCTTTTGAATCAGTACCTGACATATTGAAACCACCAAACGGTTGTGAACCAACAAGGGCTCCAGTGCACTTCCTGTTGAGATAAAGGTTGCCAACATGGAATTCTCTTCTGGCTCTCTCAAGATTTTTGCCAGAATCAGACAGAAGAGCACCAGTGAGTCCATATATTGTTCCGTTTGCATAATCAAGTGCTTCGTCAAATGATTTTGCTCTCGAGATCGAAAGCACTGGCCCAAAAATTTCTTCCTGGGAAATCCTGGCTGTTGGGCTTACATCACCAAAAACCGTTGGCTGGATAAAATATCCAGTGCTGTCATCACAGGTACCACCGGTAAGCAGTTTGCCTTCGCCCTTGCCTATTTCGATATACCCCTTGATTGTAGAGAATGCCTGTGCCGAGGAAACTGGTCCCATGCCAAAAGAGGCATCTCTGGTGTCTCCGACCTTTATTGTCTTTGCTTTTTCCACAATCCGGCCAACTATATCGTCATACTGGTCACCGACTATGATAAGCCTTGAGCAGGCAGAACACTTTTGACCCTGGAAACCAAATGCTGCAGCGACAGTTTCTGCGGCTGCAAAATAAGGCTTGCTGTAGTTGTCATCTATGATCATACAGTCTTTGCCACCCATCTCGGCAACGACCCTCTTGAGCCAAATCTGGCCCTTGTTGACTTTTGAAGCCCTCTCGTAAATCCTTTTGCCAACATCCATGGACCCAGTAAAGCTGATGAAACGGGTGAGTGGATGGTCAACAAGATAGTCTCCAACTTCACTGCCTGGTCCTGGAAGGAAATTGATGACGCCATCTGGAATACCAGCTTCTTTCATTACCTCCATGAATTTCGCACCGATGATTGGGGTGACTGAAGCCGGTTTCAGGACAACTGTATTTCCTGTGACAACAGCTGCAACAGTCATTCCAGTCAAAATTGCAAGCGGGAAATTCCACGGTGGTATCACAACACCAACACCAAGCGGGATATGCCAGTATTGATTGTCCTCACCAGGGATTGAAGGGATATTATATGGAACAGAGATATTTTCCATCAGTCTTCCATAATATTCCAGGAAATCTATTGCCTCTGCAGTATCAGCGATGGCCTCAATCCAGCTCTTGCCAACTTCATAAACCATCCATGCAGAAAGCTCCAGTTTCCTTCTTCTCATGATGCTGGCGGCTCTGTAAAGGTATCTGGCACGTTCATGCGGGTCGGTAAAACGCCAATACTCCATAAAAGTCTTGTGAGCGGTCTGTAAAGCCTCCTCAGCTAATTGGCTGGTACCTTTGCTTGCCGTTCCCACAATCTCGTTGTGCTTTGATGGATTGTTTGATTTAATCACATCGCTGGTCTTGATGTTCCTTCCACCGATTATGATGTCATAATGCTTGCCAAGATTTTTACCAACAAAATCAATAGCATCTTGCATCATTTTTTTCTGTTCGGGGTTGGACAAATTAAGAAGATACGGTTCAGATACAAACTGCTGTCTCATGTGGCTCCTTTCAGGTGCTTGTTGACAACCAACATTATATATATGAAAAAAGGTTAAATCCAGTATTGATGACATAAACTCGTGCACAAGCACAACAAATGAAAAAAACGCCTGATACGAGATTGTGGGTAAGAATACAAATCGAAGAAATTACTGGCAAGCAGCCCAAAAATCGCAAAATATAAGGGAATAATTCTTGAAATGGCCTTTTCCCATCAATATGCTCTCTTGGTGAGGTGGTGAAACATGAGCTTTGGTGCCAAAGAAATTATAGTAATACTGATCGTCGGATTGATCCTTTTTGGATCAAGCAAAATACCGGAGTTTGCAAGATCCTTGCGAAAAGGAATTGAAGAATTCAAGAAAACCGGCGAAGAATTATCAAAAGGGATTGAAACAAAAAACGACGAGCAAGCCAAAAAGTAGGCGCACTTGTTGAACGACAAGCCAAAACCTGTCCTTGAGCATATTGAGGAGCTCAGGAAGAGGCTCATCTACTCTTTGCTCTTTGTGTTGATTTTTTCAGTTGTCTGCTGGATATATTCGGACCAAATAATTGCCTGGTTGACTGGCCCGGTACCTTTTCTTGATGTCCCACCAATCCAGCTCCACTTCACAGATGTCACAGAAGCTTTCGGCGCTAAATTCATGATCTCGGTCATTGGTGGCATCATAATTGCTTTCCCATTCCTGATATACCACGTGTGCATGTACATCCTCCCTGGAATGAAAAAAAATGAACGGAAAGCCTTTTTTGCATATCTCCCATCAATGATCTTGCTCTTTATTGCTGGTGCAGCATTTGCCATTTGGCCAATAGTTCCCATCGCAAGAAAATTCTTCGTCGATTATGGCGGCCAAAACATGGTCCCAATTATCACAGTATCTTCCTATATCGATTTTGTAACATTGCTCACTCTTGGAATGGGGATTGTCTTTCTGCTCCCTGTCGTTGTGATGTTCATTACTTCAATAGGCTTTGTTTCACCATATACGCTGGCAAAAGGCAGAAAAGGCGTGTGGCTAGGGATTCTGATCGCTGCTGCTGCCATTGCACCAAATGATGGGCTATCAATGTTAATAATAGCTTTGCCGGTTGTCATTCTTTTTGAAATTTCGCTGTTTCTTTCTAAAATCAAATGGAGAAGACGCCAAAAAATTGAGTCAGAATCGGTTAAAACTCCATATCAATAATTATTGATTTTGCAACAGAAATCCACCTCACTGTTGCCCCAAGTGATTCTGCAACAGAGCGGAGCGGTACGAGCGTTCTCCCATTTCTTATCAGTGGGCCAACATCTATTTTGACCACCTTGTTGTCAAATTCTGCCTTATCTTCTCCAATCCAGTATTTCAGGATTTTCCCCTTGCGGCTTATCTCCACTTTTTTCTCTGTCGCATTCCAGTCTACCTTGCATCCGAAGGTTTCTGCAATAAATCTAATCGGGACAAGTGTTCTCCCTTTATAAACTTCCGCAGGCACATCAAGCGTGACCTTGCCATTATTTATTAATGCTTCATTTGAACCAGGCTCCATCTGTATCCGGAGCCTGGGATCAGTCACAAAATCAAGTGAAAGCTCATCTTCCCATGACGACATACCCCCGTTTCTTTCCGGGCATGTGTTGCACGTTATCTTTATCGGCACAGAAAAATCAGAGCCTCCAGGGAGGTCCATGCAGTTAAAGCTGAAAGAAAAGGAGGTTGTTCCATTCTCCTGATATTTTCCGCTCTGGCCATCAACCTTCAACCAGTCTGGTTTGTCTATATCCAGTCTGATGTATCTGTCTTCGCCATCGGTTGAATTGACCCGAACTTCAAACTGACCCTGAGAGGAGCGTGGGAAATATGGTGCATCAGATGGATTGACCACAACATCAAAACATGGCTCACAGGTCTGGCATTTTTTTTGTTGGCTCACAACATCCACCGTGAAAAAAACCAGAACCCACCCGGATATTCCCGGTTCATCATATTGCCCGTCACCCCCCATGACAGGACAACCGGGCTCAATTGCAACGCCAAACTTTTGCTTGCCATCACAAAAAGAAGGATCAGAAGGATCGATGATCATTGTATATTTATAACCCCTTCTCATGCCTTCAGAAAATGTCTTCCCACCAATAAAACTTACCGATTTGCATCTGCTGCCAGCTTCAAAGGGCATCCCCTCAAATTTTGGCGGTGGCAACCTGCCGTCTTTTCTTCCAAAAAGAAGTGTAAATGAGAACCTTCTTGTGCCATCTGATGCGACAATTGTTCCGAGGTCCCTGTTTTCAAGGACTTCCACATACGGACACTCATCCCAGCAAAACAACTGGCCATCAGAGGTCACATAAGAGATCCTGCCATCTTCTATCAAGACAGACGATCTTGTTGCATGGATCAGCTTTCTTTTCCACACCACGGAGCCTTCAGGATCAATTCCCCAAAAGATTTTGCTTCCATCAATAAAATAAATGCTTCGGCCATCAGTTGCCAATGGCCAGGAAACCGGGCCAAAACCTTCCTTCTTCCATTCCTGCCTGCCAGTTTCGACATCAACTGAATACAAAATGCCTGATTCATCTGCAAAGATACATTTGCCCTCAATCAATACTGGGTTTGAGCGGATAGGCGCCTCTGCAATGTAACGCCAGAGCAACGATCCATCTTCAGCATTGAGACAATACAGAACATGATCCAGGGAACCAGCAATGATTTTTTGTCCAGAAACCAGAGGTTGTGTCTCAACCCAGCCACCAGTTTCAAAAGACCAGATTGTTTTTCCTTCCGGAACGGAAATGCGCCTGATTCTATTGTCATCACCACCAAAAACAACTGATCCGGCATAAATCGCAGGCGTTCCCCAGATGGGGGATTTTGAATCAAACCTGAAAACAAGAGAACCATCTGTGGCGTTCAGGCAATAGAGATTGCCATCAGAACACCCAAAAATGATCTTTCCGTCAAAAAGCACTGGCATTCCGTATATCGCATTGCCAGCCCTGAAGCTCCAGACAATTTTTTTGCCAAGCAAATCAACAAGCGCGAGTGTTCCAGCTTTGGTCCCGACAAAACAGCTGGCATTATAAACGAGCGGCGAGCTTGCAATATCGGCACCATCAATTTCAAGCTCGAATTTTTTCATGCCTGCTTTGATATAGACAAGTTTCCCGCTGGCATTTCCAACAAGGTAGCCGGAATCAAACGGCGCAGGTGGATAGACTGAAAGGTAGCTCCCACCAACAGAACATTTTGATGCAACCTGAAAAGGTGGTGTGGCAGATGATTTTGCATCGCCAGAAACAGGCAGAACAGCCTGAAAAGAAAAAATAAATGTCAGGGCAACCAAAAATGAAATTTTCTTCACACTTCAAATACGTCAAAAAACCGAACATAGTTTCAAGTCAGTTTCTCACCGGCTTAACAACAGATTGACAAGAGTGTCCCAAAGATTATCGTTGAATTGTTGAGGAAAAAACTTCTACTTTTGGTTGTCCTGGGAGCGGGAACAGTTGTCGCACAAATAATTGTTGCCCTGTTTTATTCGGGAAACGGCGAGAATCTCTGGCAAATTCTGGGGTTCGGAAATTTATTTGTGCTTATTGCCTGCTTTGCGGCATTTTCCAGGAACAAATTGCATGTATTGCCATTGCTTGGGCTGGTAATTGGAATTTCGGGCCCTGTTTTTGGTTTGATCTGGACAGGAAGAGGCATTGCCGGACAGGCGGTTTCATATTCACTCTCATATCTTTGTTTTTCAATGCATTGCATTTTCCAGAGAGAAAAACCCCTGACATATTTCGGATGGCCTCTTCTGCTGTGTTCTTTCTTGCTTTGGTCTTTCCATGTTTTTCTGGCAAATGCCGGATCAGATCTTCCACCATTTGACATAATTGCATTCTTCTTCAGCCTGCTGATGCTTTTGGTGGCATCAAGCATTCTGCTGATCATCATTTTTGAAAAAAATACAATACAGGAGGATATTTCATGAACCAGATTCTGAAGAGCAAGTTTAATGCGTGGGGATTTTTTATTGTGGCATGCGTGTGGGTATTGATAATGATTTGTAGTTTTATGTTTTCCATTCTGGACATCAATGCTGGTGTGCTATCCCCAATAATAAGGATGTTGACGGTTGGGACAGGAATGGTAATGACTTTCTTCTTTTTTTCCATCTCAAGGTCAGAGCCTGGACTCGCAGCAATTGGTTTGGTACTAGGAACAATTGGAGCAATGGTCCAAACATTCCCAATGCAGAGTGGGCTTTCTGAAATTATGGGTTTCATTATTGGAATAAGCTACATCTTTTTTGCCTTTGCAATCTTGAAGCAGGAATCAAAAACGGCAAGCTGGTTAGGCTGGGCAATGATTCTTTCGGGTATCATAAAACTGTCTTCAATTGGAGCAGTCACCAATATGATGGATGGCGAGATCGGCAATATAATGGTTTTCCTTACAATAACAGTCCTTTTTGAAATCCTTGTCGCACTTGCAGCAATCTACTACATCATAGTTGAGGGCAATCTGTTCGAAGGGAATACAACACCGAAAACAATCAATGCTCCAGAAAATTTGAACTGAAACTAAACGGTATCAAAAAGAGAGGTTGCATGTCTTGAGTAAAACAGATGCAACCTCTCTTTCAAAAAAAATAAACTCCAATCAGACCTAATTTTGCGCCAATAGTTTCAAAAACTGGCAAAAACCCATATATTTGAAACCATGGAAGAAGGACAAAGGGACATTCTGGAATGTGCCAGATATCTGGCCTCAAGGGGATGGGCAGAAGCTGGTGCAGGAAATATAAGCATCAGAACAAAACAAATTGGCATTCACAACACAAACGCAATACCGATCAACTATCCGGCAAAGCCCAGTTTGGCAATTTATGCCACAAGGTCAGGCTCAAACTTCAGATTGATGGCTGAAGATGACGTATCATCAGTTGTGGTGGGCGAGGACGGGCAAAGCATAGCCCATGATTTCAAACATGGGAAACCAACCAGCGAACTCTCTACGCACCTTCTTCTACAAAGTCATTTTGCCGACAAAAACAGTCTGGCGATCATACACGCCCATCTGACAAACCTTGTTGCCGCAACACATGTTTTCAGATCAGAGCAGGAGCTCAATGAAGCTGTCTTTTGCCATACCGAAATGCCTCTTCTTGTCCCTGGTGGAATAGGTCTTGTGCCTGTGATCACCCCTGGTTCAATCGAAATAGCACAGGCAACGCTGGAAAAAATCAAACAGGGAAAAACATGTGTCGCATGGGCTTGCCATGGAATAGTGGCCATCGCTGAAAACCTTCTTGGGGCAACAAATATCATTGAGGCAGTGGAAAAAGCTTGCGAGATTGCATTAAAAGTAAAATCTGCCGGCGGGAAAACCATTTTTGTGGGACAATCGTGACTGGAGAAAAAAGATGGTGCCGAAGAAGGGACTTGAACCCCCACCCCGTTGCCAGGACATGGACCTGAACCATGCGCGTCTGCCAATTCCGCCACTTCGGCAACCTTTATGAGGTTATACAAAACCACATCTGTCAAGTCAAGGAGAACCTTGGTTTTTTTATCGTGCAATGGCTCTGATTCATGCCAGTAGCAAAAACTGACTTTTTGAGTGGTGTTTTGCGTACTCAAAGTTGAGTTTTTTGGGAACTCCTGCAATATTGTTTGTGTAAAAACAAAGGAGAGTAAAAAATGAACAGGATTGAAGATGTATATGCAAGGCAAATACTCGATTCCAGGGGCAACCCGACAGTTGAAGTAGACTGCAAGACAGATGATGGTATCCTCGCCAGAGCGGCCGTACCATCCGGTGCTTCAACCGGAATCAGGGAGGCGCTGGAGCTTCGTGACCAGGACCCGAAAAACTACAAAGGCAAATCAGTCGAGAAAGCTGTTTTGAATGTCAATGAAACAATCTCGGCAGAACTTTATGACCATGATGTCCTCGACCAGAGGGGGGTAGATTCCCTCATGAACGAACTGGATGGGACAGACAACAAAAGTGACATGGGTGCAAACGCCATACTGGCAGTTTCGATGGCAGTGGCAAGGGCTGGAGCCGCAACATGTGATGTCCCTCTTTACCGCTACCTTGGTGGTGCGATGGCCAACAGGCTCCCCGTTCCATTCATGAACGTGATAAATGGTGGCGTACACGCAGACAACAATCTTGATCTGCAGGAATTCATGATTGCCCCTTCCGGTGCCACAAGCTTCTCAGAGGCACTCAGAATGGGCACTGAAATCTATCATACCTTGAAAGCGATCCTCAAGAAGAACGGCCTTTCAACAGCTGTTGGTGATGAGGGTGGTTTCGCGCCAAATCTCAAAAATCATGAGGAAGCACTAAAAGTGCTGGTCCAGGCCATCACGGAAGCAGGCTATGTTCCCGGCAAAGATTGCTCGATAGCAATGGATGCTGCTTCATCTTCAATCTACAAAGATGGCAAGTATGGATTCGAGGGCAAGCAGCTGAGCAATGCAGAACTGAATTCATGGTATATGGAAATGGTTTCAAAATATCCGATCATTTCTATTGAAGACGGCATGGCAGAAGAGGACAGGGATGGTTGGAAGATGCACACCGAATCACTCGGAGGAAAAATCCAGCTGGTTGGCGACGATGTATTTGTGACAAATCCAGCGATCTTTGCTGAAGGAATAAAAAATGGCATCGCCAATGCTATTTTGATAAAACTCAATCAGGTTGGAAGTGTCAAAGAGACTTGGGACACGATTGAATTGGCCAGAAGGAATGGCTATGGTTACATGATCTCGCACAGATCAGGTGAAACAGCCGATTCTTTCATCGCCCATTTGGCTGTGGCATCATCTTCAGGCCAGATAAAAACAGGTGCCCCATGCAGATCTGAAAGGGTCGAGAAATACAATGAACTCCTGAGGATCGAAGAAGAACTTGGGCAATCAGCCATCTATGGCCTGCCCGAAAAGGAGAGGTAATGAAAAAATTTTTTATTGCGCTTTTGGCCTTAACAATGGTGATGCCTACTGTAGTACTCCCGGCATTCTCCGAAACAACGGATTGGCCAGAACCTTTTTACAACCAAACCCATGCAAATAATTCCAATGGGCCTGCCGTACCAATCCCGTTACAGAAATCCTGGGCATACTATCCGGAAGGTGATTCTCTTGGGATGCCAATAACTATCGGCGATTCAATAATCGTCTCAGACACTATGGGTTATATAGTCTCTCTGGACAGAAAAACTGGCCAGCCCAAATGGAGTTATGATATTGGTTTTGAAGCCCAAACCATGGTTGCTGGATCAGGTGACAAGCTTGCTTTCGCCACTGCTTCAGTGATGATGGTCAGTGGCAGGAGAAGGGGTGGCCGTGGCGGCGGTGGAGGAGGTGGACCACCACCGCTATCTGTAATCAACCAATTCACCCAATTCCCAAATTCAATCAGGGAAGATGAAACACAAAAAATGTATTTTGGTGTCATTGATCTCAAGACTGGCAAAGAATTATGGAAAAAAGAGCCAGAGTCTGGACTCTCAATTGGCCAGGGCTGCATCAGTGGGAACAAGATAATAATACCATTTTCCATTATGAGGACCAATGGCTCAATAGAATCAAAACTCATTGCCTACTCGATAATTGACGGTTCCCAAATCTGGGCAATAGATTATGCGAAATCCATGGCTTCAAGCATGCCCACTATTGCAGAGGGAAAAATTTTTATTGGCGCAATGACAATAAAAATCCCGCAAGAAGATGACCCAGTTAACCAGACACCAGAAATGAAGGACCCGGAAATACTTTGCCTCGACGAATCAAATGGCAAAATATTATGGAAAAAGGGTGAGTTTGAAGAGAACCTGATGGGGATCATAAGCTATGCGGACGGGACCCTCTATACATGCCTCACAAAGATAGACTTGACCGGCGGTGGTGGTGGCAGATTCACCATGCCAGAATCAAATGTTTCTGCATTCAGTGCTTCGGATGGCACCCTAAAATGGATTCGCAAAATAGAAGGCGACTTCATGACAACTGGCATCATGGCAGTAACAAAATATGGCCTTGTTGTGCAGTGCACAATGAGCTCGACGATGTGCCTTGACCTCAAAGAGGGGACCGTCAAATGGAATCAGGAAAAAACACCGGGTGGAATGTGCTTTGGGATCCAGTACGTATGTAATGGTGAACAGGTAATAAGCACAAGACAGAGTAAAATCTCGGTCATTAATCTTAGCGATGGTAAAATTGTCTTTCAGGAAGACACAGGGATGAAATCTGGGTTTGGAATGATGGGCGGCGACATGGTCCTTTCTTACCCAATCGTGAGCGGCGACAAGGTTTTTGTTGCTGGTGACAAATTGATATGTTATGGAGAAAAAATCATAGGTCTCTCATCCGATCCAGACAGAATAAAACTCGATATTGAAGCAGGGCAAACAAAGACGCTTAAATTGAAGCTTGTTTATAACGCACAAGCTGAGATTAAAGGCACTATTGCAGCCTCACAACCATGGATAAAACTTAGTGCAAATGACTACTCCACAGCATCACAAACCTATGAAGTAACACTTTCAACAGAAGGGCTGGAGCCTGGAGTATACAAAGGTTCAATAGATGTTGATGCCTCGGTTGGCAAACTGTCAATACCAGTTGAGATGACTGTTGTTCCAAAACCACCAATCAAACTTGAGGTAAACCTGGAGGATCCTACTTACACAAACAAAAATCCGTTTAAGGTGACAGGCCAGACGGTCCCAGGTGCAAAGCTGACGATAAGCGGAAGGCCAGCAAATGTTGCATCTGATGGTTCTTTTGCAGAAGAAATCCCACTTGAACAGGGCCCTAATAAACTCACTTTCGAAGCCAAGGATTCAAAAGGGAACGTTGCAAGCGCGGCCAGAACTGTTATCTTTGATGACAAAAAGCCTCAACTCAACACATCTCTTAAAGATGGCGACACAATAAAGAAATTTCCATTCACAATTTCTGGCCAGACCGAGAAAAACGCAAAAGTCAAAGTGAATGGGATCCCTGTTGAAGTAAAAGACAATGGCGAATTTGAAGCTGTCATTGAAGATCTGGAACAGGGAGAGCAAACAATAACCATAACAGCAGAGGATCTTGCTGGAAACGTAACCAACATTGAACGTAAGGTATTGGTTGCCACAATAGAACTCAAGCTCATCCTCGATCAAAAATCTCCCATTCTTACAAATAATCCAAATATAACAATTACAGGGCAAACCGAGGCTGGTGCTTCGATTGCAGCAATAATTCTTGGTGGGAAGCCTACCGATCCAGTAACAGCAGGTCAAGATGGAAAATTCTCGATAACAGTAGCACTTGAAGAAGAAGGCCGGTTCAGAATCATACTTCAGGTTATGGCCGAAAATGGTCAATCAACAAATGCAAGCTTTGATGTGCTTTTTGATAAAACACCACCTCTCATAGAATCCACAATCCCTGCCGTTTCAAAGGAAAAAACTGTCGACATAAAAGGGAAACTTTCTGAGTATTGCATGCTCACGGTCAATGATAACCCTGTTGAAGTCAGCAAAACCGATTTCACATTCAACACAAAGGTGGAACTGAAGCCAGGTTTGAACTCCATCATTATCAAGGCAACTGACTTGGTCGGCAACATCTCAAAACTTGAAGGGTTCACCAAATTTGAAGATGCAACCCAGGTGCAAACAGTGGTAATTAAGCTATGGGTTGATAAACAGGATATGACAATAAACGGCAAAGCAATCAAGCTTGCAGTTGCTCCGACAACGTCATCTCCACCACTTCCAAAACAACTTGCAGGATCAACCTACATGCCAATCAGGGAAGTCGCGGAAGCACTCTTCGCATCAGTTGGCTGGGATGCCAAAGAACAAAAAGTGACCCTCACCCAGAAAACACCTGACGGGAAGACAAAAATTATCGAACTCTGGATTGGCAAAAAGCTGGCCAAGATTGATGGCAAGGAAATAAACATTGACTCCCAGGGAAAACTTTACCCAACAATAGTCCAGGGCAAAACAATGTTGCCATTGAGGTTTGTTGGAGAAGCTCTCGGTGCAAAAGTCGAGTGGGACGGCAAAACAAAGATGATTACGTTGACATTCCCAAAGTAGCAATCAAGACAATTTCCGACTATAAAATAAAAAAGACCTCCTTTTTCAGGAGGTCTTTTTTATTTATTTGTGGTAGAAATAGGATTTTTTATTGCTACTTGATCGGTGGCTTTATCTCTGAGGGTATATTGAAGTTTGAAAGGGTAGTTTTTGACCAGGTTTTTACCTCTCTGGCACTCTGATAGGTGATAAGCTCTGCTTGCACCGGAACACCAGCAAGTTCACCGCTCTCTATAATGGCAACATTGAATTCAACAAAAAGCTTCTGGGTTTTATTGCTTTTGCTGTCCAGCTGCTCTTCTATTACTGATACTCCCCTGAGCTGTCTGCATTGCTTATCACCAATCTGGACCAATCCATTGTCGACAAAAGCTTGTGGGGCACTAAAAGATTTTGTTAACCGACTCACATCCAAATTGATGATAGAGAATATGTCATTGAACCCAGGAAACCACTCGTTGCTGGGCTTATATCCGGACCCATCATCAATCCACTGTTTATTTCCAATCTGGACTGCCTTTTTTACTCTTTCTTGTGGTTCTTCGGGTTTCCCGTTGTTTATCTCGGGTGTATTGCTGCGCTCTTTGGATTTCATTTCGAAACTATAGCTGCCTGGGGCGACAAAAGATCCCGTCATTGTAAGGGCAACATCCTTGCTATCACTGCCAAAGGCTATATCGAAGTCATACGATTTTAGTTTTGCGATACTGACTTCTTTTATTGGCGAAGCAAATCCTTCAGCAACCTTTTTGAGCTTGAGGTTTACTTCTTTGGTAGTGGTTGGATAAACAGCAACAATATCTTCCTCGAAGGGTTCAAAATATTCCTTGGTCACCTTCAGTTTGTATGTCGCACCAGGTTCCAGTTCAGAAAAGGTAAATTGCGCATCGGCACCAGTATCCAATCTTGCATCATTGAGATATACAGTTGCTCCTGAAAGTGGTGTTTTTGTTGACTCTTCATATACAACACCGCTCATAAAAGCCTTTTCCTTTTTTTCACCACAGGCCACAAAGCCAAAAGGAACAATGGCCAGCGTAATAAGCAAAGCAATAATTCTCTTGTTCATACAACCTCCTAGCGGTTGAAGTTTATTTGATGGCAAAAACGTTTCAATGAACAAACTTAATCCATGGTTAACTAATCGTTACTCCAAATACAACTAAAGAGATGAAGGAATTCCGCTATCTTCTATTAATAATCACTTTAACCTTTGTTGAACAGGTATTTTAAAAGGCTAGAATGATTCGGTAGTCTTGCGGAATCGAAAGGAGCTTATCATGAGGAACAAGTTTATCAAGCTTATGGCCCTGTTGCTTGTGCTTGGGATGTTTTTCACAACAAGCGGGACAGCTTACGCACTTCTTGGCCCGGTCCATATCGAACTGAACGTAATGGGCGAACGTCCATCTGGAGTAAGAGCAGGCCAGGTGACCGCATTCAAAATCCACATCAGATTCAATGTAAACATCAAGGTCCACGACTGGATCAAGATATGGTTCCCGATTGACGAAAATTCATGCGACCTGAAGGACATCTGCGACGGGATCCCCCAGGTAACCGGGGCTAAGGAAAGCCCAAGATTTGTTCCAAATGAAGCATACTTTGCAAAATACCAGAACAAGGACGAGTCAGACGTTGGAAAGCTCTATGAAGTTCTTGATGATCGCAAGGGACTCACAAGGTTCGACAAGTGCGAGTGTTCTGCTGCCGCAAAAGATTATGGCAATTGTGCCCAGGAAGGCAAATGCAGGGTCATCTCCGATCCCACAGGCCTTGGCTGCTGGGTGACAGGTTCTGTTCTGCCAGCTCTCCCAAGAGACGAAGCTGAAAGATACAAAAGGCTTGCCCAGATAATCGTCACAACATCAATTGGATACACTCCCTGCACGGCCTGCCAGGGTCTTCCATATCTCATCAACACTGCAAAAGAAAGATCATATCAGGTCAACTCTCCACTTGAAGTAGAAGCTTGGCGCAAGGGATACAACCCAATCGATTTCAACACCTCAAAGGGCACTGGAATCATTGCACCAATGACGCCTGGAAGATACAGATTGACAATCGCAACTGCTCCAGAACCAACACCTGTTGAATCAGAATATTTTGTTCTTCCATGTTCTGAAATTTCAAAACCAAAAGTAACGCTTAAGCCACCAGACACCGACACTGTCACTGAAATGAAGATAAAATTCAATACAGGTGAAGGCGGTGCACTTGATGCCGACACCTCCAACATAATGATCCAGTTCCCGAATGACTATGTGCTCCCTGGATCCATCAAACCAAAAATGATCACTGTCAACGGGACTCCACTCAACAAACCGCCACAAGTCGTCAAAACACTGAACCAGGTAACAATCACTTCCCCTGTTGCAATCAATAACCTCAGCGAAGTTGCAGTAGTTTTCTCCGATAAAATCGGAATGAAGAACCCGGTAAAGATCGCTGACTATACCCTCAAAGTAAAGACTGACTCAGAGCCAGAAACAATCGAATCAGAACCATTCAAAGTGGCCACTGTTCCAGTAGTCGAAGTAAATCCAAACATGGAATACAACACTGCTGAATATTACGCAGTCGGCATCCTTCCGGCAGATTCACCAATCAAATCTGGCCAGGAATTCACGGTCAACTTCCCAAAGGGGACCAGCATTCCAAAAACAATCCAGCCATCATCGGTCATAATCAATGGCCAGCCGTACAAAGGCACTGTTAACACTGGCTCGGAGACAATTTCTCTTGTCGCCCCATCTGATATTGTCGGCGCATTGAAGGTGAGGTTCCTTGTAAGTTCAGGCATCAAGAACACCGCACCAGGAACATACGAACTCACTTTCACAACCGGTGGAAAATCATTCACATTCGAGAAGTTCGAGATCATCAAATCCAAACCGATAATCGCCAATGTTGATATAACCGAGGAACAGGGTTGTGAGCAATCCGGATACAAGTTCACCTACATACCGTCATTTGCAGGCGACCTTAACCCAGGTGACAAACTGACAGTGGAGTTCCCGGAAAATACCAGACTTCCGCAGGCAGTATCAGGGGACAAGGTAACCATCGGCGGCAAACCATCCCAGGCAGTTGAAATTGATGGCCTCAAACTCGTCATAACAGTAGACACAGAGGTCAAGGCAGCAAACGGCGGAGCACTGGTAGACATTACAAAAGACGCTGGCGTCATAAACACCAATTATCCAGGCGGATATTCACTCAAGGTGTCGACAAACAAGGACGAACCAATTTCGTCACCGCAGTTCACAATCACAATGCCAAAGGTGACCTCACAGCTCGCATTCAAGGACCCGGCACAGCCGGATGGCCTCGAATTTGAAGGCTGTCTCTGGTACAAGACGCCGCCGGTGCTTTCAATCACAAGCTGCAACCCATACGCAAAGATCTTCATGTGGTACGACAACAAAACAGATTCAATCGTCCAGTATACTGGTGAGAAGAGGCTAAGCCCTGCTTCACAGCGCACAACAATCTGGTACTACGCCCAGGTTGGAGATGTGAAGGAAGAGCCAAAACCAATGAAACTTTGTCTTGATACAATTCTGCCATCATTCTCAGTCATACAGCCAGATATGGAAAAAACCATCACCAATAAAAAAACTTATACCATCAAAGGCGAACGTCAGCCAACTGAAATGCTCACCGATGGCGACAATGAGAAATACCAGGTTGTTGATGGCGTTTATATAAACGGCAAACAGCTCCTCTCCCCGGAAATATTCGAAACAGCAAACAGGGACAGCATTAAAATGACCTTTGAGGCAACAGTCGACCTTAAAGAAGGGGAGAATGTTGTCGAAATAAAGGGTATTGACCAGGCAGGAAACGAAAGAACAATCAAGAAAATCATCATTCTCGACACAAAGGCACCAGAGATCGTGGTCGTCAAGCCAGATCCAAAAGAGCTCCAGAAACCAGGTGAAAACATCGCCATCCAGGTCAAGTCGGAGACCGATGCTTCAGTGTTCATTAATGGCCAGATTGCCCAGAAGATAGAAGAGCTTCCCGATGGGAAAACGGCCATCTTTGAAGCTGGCTGGGATGTCGTCAAGGGCGAAAACAAGGTTGAAATCACCTCCACAGATGTGGCAGGCAACACAGCAACAACCTACTTAACGTTCAAGGGTGCTACAGTTATCGAACTCTGGCTCGAAAAAACAGATTTCGTAGTTAATGGTGAGAATATGCCAAGTCTTGCCACAGCACCAACAATAAAGTCTCCACCACTTCCAAAAGTATTTGCAGGAACAACATTCATGCCTATCGCTGATGTTGCGAAAGCCCTTGGTGTAGAAGTTAAATGGGATCAAAAAACCAAGATGGTCACACTCACCCAAACTCTCGAAAACGGCACCAAGAAAGTCATCCAGCTCTGGATAAACAAGAAACAGGCAAAGATCGACGGCAAGGATGTCTGGATTGATGCAAAAAAGGTTCTTTATCCAACAATCCTTTCTGGCAAAACCCTTCTTCCACTCAGATTTGTTGGTGATGCCCTCGGTGCACTTGTCGAGTATGATACAAAAACCAAGAAGATAACACTTACTTACCCAAAACCATAGAGCACATATAACTAGAATTGCCAACCAATTAAAAAAGCCGCCCCAAAAGGGCGGCTTTTTTAATTTTATAAGACAGACACAGACCTGAATGATTCTTTCAAATAACTACCCACATAAATTTCATGCAACATCATTGCAATCAAGGATTTATGGGCATTTTATATTGAAATTCAATAATCTGTTTGACTTCAGATAAACCCATAGAGGGGGAAAACATTATCTAAATACAGGAAGTCTCACATATAGTAATTGGGTACAAGGTATAACTCTACAATGTAATTAATGGTTATATCCCCGTGTCAACAGTCAGATAAAGCTCCTTGTCGCCAGCCGGGTTGTCGCGGTAGGCGTTTATGACCCAGCCGTAAGAGGCACCCTCAACCACAAAAGCAAGAAAGTACTTTTTGGGTCCGGATGTGACAATTGCCGGTTCCAGGCGTTTCAAACCGGTTATCATTTCAATCTGCCTGTTTATACTCTCATCATTGCACAACGGATTGTCCCACCCAACAACAGCGATTGATTCCATCGGCGGAAGGGTCTTTTGTGCTATCTCGCCAACCTCTTTTGCTTCAAGGGTCACAATAAGAAATCTGCCCTTTGGAGAATAAATCTCCGGGAAAGGGCTCTGCTTGTCCGGATTGACAAGGCTGTAGTGGTCCTTTGCGGAGACAATTTTAGCCTGGAGGCCCGGCAGGAGCTGGAAATCACTCTGTGGGCCAACATAAGCAAAATCTGCTGACCTGGGAGTGTTTATCCTCTCAACATCGGGAGCAACAGAAGGGAGGCCCTTTGCTCCGCAACCTGCAACAACAAGGAGCCCGCCAAGAACCAGCAATAAAGATTTCTTCATTCTTTCAGATCAACAACCGCGAGGCGCTGCTCCGGATCGGAAGCTGTCGAGATAATTTCGAGCGTTACGCCCTTCATGTTCTGCTGGCAATCCATCAGAAGGAAGCATTTTACTGGTTTTGTGACATCGTCCTTGATTTTGGTCAGGGATTTTACACCAAGGTTCTTTTCGGTGGCCTGGATGGCCATCTCGTTTTTGGTTTCGTAATACCTGTTGCCATCGACATCGACGATTTCATACCTGGTGAATTTTGGCTGGAAAGTTGGTGTTTCACCCGGCTTGATTTCCATTTCCAGGAGGTAGAAAAATCCCTGTTCTGGCCACAATGGAGAATCGGTCGTCCCGTCCTTTTTGATTGCCCTGATATCAACCGATTTTGTCAGTTTTGTGACATTGAAGGTGCAACCCCTGACTTGAAACTCTTTCCCCATTACTTCATACACCGAGCCGCTGTCCTGACCCTGTTTGGATTGACCACCGCATGAAACTGTCGTAAAAGCGATTGCAAGACAAACAAGCACCATCAAGATTTTCTTTTCCATAGTTCCTCCAGATTGTAATAAATCCTCTCTTCCTTGCCAAACAGGTGGACTATCAAATCACCAAGGTCGACAAGTATCCATCTCGAAGAAGCCCCGCCCTCAAAATTTCTTGGCACTTTTTGCTTTTTGCCAAATTGTTCCAGCCTGTCAACGATGGCCTGGCTCTGGAGCGGAGAAATGATTGTTGCGACGACAAAATAATCACACATTGGCGTCATTCCACTGACATCAAGCAGCACAATGTTTTCCGCCTTCAGCTCATCGAGAATTTCTACGACTTTTTTTGCCAATTCAAGGGGTTCCAGCTTTGGCCTCCTTGTAGAGTTTATTTTCTTCAATATACATCAAAACCTTGTCCGGAACCAGATATCTGCAGTCTAAGCCTGCTTCGAGCCTTTCCCTGACAAGGGTCGAAGAAATGTCAATTCTTGGAAAATCGAGCATTAATACTGTTTTGTCAATTGCACCACACCCCATCAAAACAGATCTGGCCTCTTCAAAACTTGTTCCAAATCTTGGGGCAACAATAAAATTGGTAAGTTTGGCAATTTTTTCCGGCTCACGCCAGTTTTTGAAAGTGACCACCAAATCTGAACCGGCAATAAAAAAGAACTCATTTTCAAGATTTTCTGACTTCAAAGCAGACAGGGTTTCCACTGTATAAACAG